>Ga0208243_1000182_pt1 | contig 46961 bp, 43 predicted proteins | sample Subbio2Aug_QV12A_FD_184826 | JGI IMG/M metagenome (GOLD analysis project Ga0208243, IMG submission 184826) | Serpentinite rock and fluid subsurface biosphere microbial communities from McLaughlin Reserve, California, USA - CR12Aug_QV12A (SPAdes) | ecosystem: Environmental > Terrestrial > Deep... | reverse complement strand
CCACCCTACGCTCAGGCCTGCCCGCCGATCAGAGCGCCGCGCGACTTGAGTGCCGTGAGCCAGCCCAGCCCCTGGGACGTGCCCTTCGCGGGACGGTATTCGCCCGAGATCCAGACCCGGGGGCCGCCGGTATCGATGGCATCGCAGAGATCGGGCAGCGAGAAGCCACCGCCGCCCGGCTCGTTCCGGGCCGGGAAGCCGGCGATCTGGACGTGGTTGATGCGGCTTCGGTGGGTCTCCCAGACCACGCCGGCATCGCCGTGAAGGCGGGCGGCGTGCCAGACGTCGAACTGGATCCCGATCCGTGGATTGGCGATGTCGTCAAGGATGCGGGCGGCATCGTCGTAGTCGTTCAGGAAATAGCCCGGCATGTCGTCCGGGTTCAGCGGCTCGATGCAAAGGGTAAGCTCTGGTGCCTCGGCCAACGCCCAGGCGAGGTTCTCGACATAGCACTGTTCTGCCTGCGGGCCCTTGGCGACGCCGGCCATCACATGCACGCGGTCCGCCTTCAGCCGCGTGGCATATTCGGCCGCGCGGAGAAAACTGTCGCGGAACCGCAGTTCCATTCCCGGAACCGCCGCAAAGCCCCGGTCGCCGCTGGCCCAGTCGCCCGGGGGCGTGTTGATCAGCGCCAGGGGCAGGCCGTTCAGCGCACGCTCCCAGTCGGCCATCGGCTGGTCATAGGGGAACAGGACCTCGACACCGTCAAAGCCGCAGCGCGCCGCCCAGTCGGGGCGGTCGAGGGTCGGGACTTCGGTGAAGAGGAAAGTCAGGTTCGCAGCGAAGCGGGGCATGTTGTTCAGGGCAATTCCGCCGAAGGGATAACCGGGAAAAACTGCCCCGAGGACCAGATTCCGAACCACTTATGCCCGTCATGCACCTCATGGCAACCCAGATCGATCAGCCGGTAGAAGGATTTCCGGTCGATAAGGGCCCAGAGATTGCTGCGGACAAGGATGTAGGGAGAGGGTTCACCGCTTTCCGCGTCCCGCTCCACGCGCAGCGGATGGTCGGGGCCGAGCACCACCACATCCTCGGTTTTCGTGGTGAAGGTCAGCTTCTGGTAGCGGCCCTCGCCCTCGGCGTCGAAGTCGGTGGCAAGGAGCGGCGCGTCATCGACCTTGATCCCGACCTTCTCGACCGGCGTCACCAGAAAGTAGTCGTCCCCTTCGCGCTTCAGGATCGAGGAGAAGAGCTTGACCAAGGGAGCCCGCCCGATGGGAGTGCCGAGGTAGAACCAGGTCCCGTCCCGGGCAATCCGCATGTCGAGGTCGCCGCAGAACGGCGGGTTCCACAGATGGACCGGCGGAGGGCCCTTCCTGCCGGCGGCCTTGGCTGCGGCGGCGAGGGTATCGGCATCGGGTTTGGGCGGGGTCTGCATGGGCGCGCACTCTACTGACCTTGGGGTCCAGTGCAACGGGGGGCCGCGCGCCGGGGTTCCGGCTTGACTTCGGGAACCTGGGGCCCGCGTGATGGGCCGGAAAGGCATGGGTCATGACGGAAGACTATCACCTCACGCCGCAAAGCCTGGTCGGCCGCCGCTTCGGCCCGGATGTCTTCGGCGGCATCCGGGTGGCGCTGATGGGCTTCTGTCCGCCGCCCGAGGTCTTCGGGCGCTACAAGCGGGAGCGCGTCCGCGACCAGCACTTCATCCACCTGTCGCCGGACAGCGTCCGCATCGTCCAGCATGGCGGGCAGCGCGTCCTGTCGCTTGCGCATGTCTATGGCGGTCCGGTCGGGTCGGCCACGGTGGAGGAGCTGGCGTATTACGGGATCGAGATCGTCTTGGCCTATGGCCTGGCCGGAGGGCTGGGGGTCGGAGATGCCACGGGCGAGAGCCTGGGGATGGGTGATTGCTATCTGGTGCAGGATGCATTGGCGCGGGATGGCACGACGCCGCACTACACGGACTTGCCGGTCGTCTCGGCCGATGACGGCCTGGCAGAGCAGGTCGGCGCGGCCTGGTCGGGGCAAGGCAAGCTCCACGCCGTGCGGGCGGCGACCAATGACGCGATCTACCGGGAAAGCAACGCGATGCTGGACCGCTTCCGGGCAGCGGGTTGCCATGTGGTCAACCTCGACTCCGCGCATCTGTATGCGGCGAGCCTCGTGAACAGCGCGGGGCGGCGGCTGCGGACGGTGCAGTGCGGGGTGGTGTCCGACGTCGTCTGGCCGGACGGTGGGTCGGAAAGTGCGCTCGCCGAGATGCTGGCCGAGGGAGGCAAGGGCGTGAACCCGCTGGCGAAGACAGGAGAGATCCTGCGCTTCTACCTGGAAAGCCTGGTGCCACGCATGAGCCGTACGCCCCAAATTTCTTGAGCAAGAAATTTGTCAAAATCCTTCCTCAAGGATTTTGGGGCTCTGGCCCACACGCGGTCTCACGATCATTTGTGCCAAGTCGCCTTTTGCCATTTGTGCCCGCCGGGATACTTCGCTTTACTGGCGGGGATGGACCCTGAAGGGAGCTTAAGGCATGGCCGACACCAAGGCGCTGGTCGCGGAAATCGAGGCGCTGGGCGCCACGCTGGGGCAGGCGAAGGCCTCGATCAACCGGCGCTTCATCGGGCAGGAGCGGGTGGTGGACCTTGTGCTTGCGTCGATGCTTTGCGGAGGGCACGCGCTGCTGGTGGGTCTGCCGGGACTGGGAAAGACCCGGCTTGTGGACACGCTTGGCACGGTGATGGGCCTCAAGGCGAACCGCATCCAGTTCACGCCGGACCTGATGCCTGCGGATATCCTTGGCTCGGAAGTGCTGGAGACCGGCGCGGACGGCGGACGGGCGTTCCGTTTCGTCGAAGGCCCGATCTTCTGCCAGCTTCTGATGGCAGACGAGATCAACCGTGCCTCGCCCCGGACGCAGTCGGCGCTGCTGCAGGCGATGCAGGAGAAGGTCGTGACCATCGGCGGCCAACATCGCGATCTCGGCAAGCCGTTCCACGTCCTCGCGACCCAGAACCCGATCGAGCAGGAAGGGACCTATCCGCTGCCCGAAGCGCAGCTTGACCGCTTCCTTGTCCAGGTCGACGTCGAATACCCGACGCGCGAGACCGAGCGTGACATCCTGATCGCCACCACGGGCGCAGAGGAGGCCGAGGCGCACCAGGTCTTCACCGCCGCCGAGCTGATCGCGGCGCAAGGGGTGATCCGCCGGATGCCGGTGGGCGAGCAGGTTGTCGAGGCGATCCTGGACCTTGTGCGCGCGTGCCGCCCCGGCGAGCCAGAGGGCCGCGATCTGGCCGATAGCCTCTCCTGGGGTCCCGGCCCGCGGGCTGCGCAGGCGCTGATGCTGACGGTCCGGGCGCGGGCGCTGCTGGATGGCCGCCTCGCGCCGTCGATTGCGGACGTGGCCGACCTTGCGCAGGCGGTGCTGGTCCACCGGATGGCCCTGTCCTTCGCCGCCCGCGCGCGGGGCGAGACGCTTGCCGGCATCATCTCCCGCGTCACCAACCGCGTCCTGCGGCTTGAGGCGGCGGCGTGAGCGTAGCCCCCGATCTCCGCTCCCGCGCGGAAGCGCTGGGGCAGACCCTGCCGCCCCTGCTGGCCGAGGCCGAGATGCTGGCCTCGACGGTGATGATGGGCGAGCATGGCCGTCGCAGGGCGGGGCTGGGGGACGAGTTCTGGCAATACCGCCCGGCGCATGAGGGCGACTCGGCGCGGATGATCGACTGGCGGCGCTCTGCCCGGTCGGACGCGCATTTCGTGCGGGAACGCGAATGGCAGGCGGCGCAGTCGGTGACGATCTGGGTCGATCCGGCCAAGTCGATGAGCTTCACCGGCAACAAGTCCCGCGCGCCGAAGGCGGACCGGGCCAAGCTTCTGGGCCTTGCGCTGGCGGTGCTTCTTCTGCGCGGCGGGGAACGGGTGGGCCTTGCGGGCCTCGCTTCACCACGCGCAGGCCGGGCACAGCTTCTGCGGCTCGCGGCGCGGCTGTCGGGCGATGAGGCGGGCGAGGACTACGGCGCGCCCGAGACGGAAGGGATGGTCAGCCACGGACGCGGTGTCTTCCTGTCGGATTTCCTGGGCGACCTCACGGGGATCGAGGCCGGGCTTGCGCGCGCCGCTGACCGGGGCGTGAAGGGTGTCCTGATCCAGATCCTTGACCCGGCCGAGGAGGAGTTTCCCTTCGACGGCCGCACGATCTTTGAATCCATGGGCGGCACGATGCGGCATGAGACGCAGCAGGCGGGAGAGTTGCGGACCCGCTACCTGGCGCGGCTCGCCGAGCGGAAGGACCGGCTTGCGCAGCTTGCCCGTGCGGTGGGCTGGCATTTCACCACGCATCATACCGGATCGCCGGCGCAATCGGCGCTTCTCTGGGCCTATCTTGCGCTGCAGGGGGGGCGGTAGATGTTCACGCTTGGCCCCATCGGCTTCGCGGCACCCTGGCTTCTGGTTGCGCTGATCGCGCTGCCGATCCTGTGGCTCCTCCTCCGCGCCGTGCCGCCCGCGCCGATCCGCCGGCGGTTTCCGGGCGTGGCGCTTCTGCTGGGCCTGAAGGACGAAGAGGCCGAGGCCGATAAGACGCCCTGGTGGCTTCTGCTGTTGCGGACGCTTGCCATCGCCGCGGTGATCATCGGTTTTGCCGGGCCGGTCCTGAACCCCGATGACCGGGCGCCCGGGACGGGTCCGATGCTGGTGGTGGTCGATGGCGGCTGGGCCGATGCCCGCGACTGGCCGCAGCGGCAGGAAAAGGTCGAGGCGCTGGTCGAGGAGGCCGGTGTCCAGGGCCGCGCGGTGGCGGTGATCCGGTTGTCCGACACCCCCGGTGTGGTCGAATTCCAGACGTCCGAGGCCTGGGCCGGGCGGGCGGCAGGGCTGCAGCCGCAGGCCTGGGCACCGGGACGGTTTGCCGACTGGGCTGGGGCGCTGCCCGAGGGGGATTTCGAGACGACCTGGCTGTCTGACGGCTTGGCGCACGAAGGGCGCGAGGAGCTTCTCTTCGCCCTCCAGTCGCGCGGCGATGTCCGGGTGATCGAGAACACCCGCGCCGTCTATGGTCTCCACCCGGCGAAGTTCGAGGATGACCAGGTCGTCGTCTCGACCAGCCGGATGCCCGCGGGCGAGGCGGGGTCGGTCGAGGTGGTCGCGCAGGGCCCGGACCCTTCGGGAGTCGAGCGCGACCTGGGCCGGGCGACACTGGCGTTTGAAGGCGGCGCAGCCACGGCCGAGGCGGCGATGGACCTGCCGCCGGAACTGCGCAACCGCATCACCCGCTTCGTGCTGGAAGGGAACCGCACGGCGGGGGCGGTTTCCCTTGCCGACGACAGCCTCAAGCGCCGCAAGATCGCGCTGATCCAGAGCGGGGCGGATGAAGAGACGCTCCAGCTTCTGTCGCCGCTCCACTACCTGCGGCAGGCGCTGGCCCCCACGGCTGACCTCATCGAGGGGAGCCTGAAGGACACGCTTCTCGCCAACCCCGACGTTGTGGTCCTCGCAGACGTGGCCGAGATCGCCGGACCGGACCGCGACGCCGTTCTGGAATGGGTGGAGAAGGGCGGCCTCCTCCTGCGCTTCGCGGGGCCGGTGCTGGCCGCCAGCGACGTGAGCCGCATCGACGAGGACCCGCTTCTGCCCGTCCGCCTGCGCGAAGGCGGCCGCACTGTGGGCGGCGCGATGAGCTGGGGTGAGCCCAAATCCTTGGCGCCCTTCCCGGAAGGCTCGCCCTTCTTCGGGCTGACCGCGCCTTCGGACGTGGTGGTGCGCGAACAGGTGCTGGCTCAGCCGGACCCGGACCTGACCGAACGCACGATCGCCGCGCTGGATGACGGCACGCCGCTCATGACCCGCAAGATCGTCGGGGCGGGGCAGGTGGTGCTGGTGCACGTGACGGCCAACGCGGAATGGTCCTCGCTGCCCCTGTCGGGGCTCTTCGTGCAGATGCTGGAGCGGCTTGCGGTTTCCACCAAGCCCGCAACGCCCGAGGCCGCCGACCTGTCCGGCCAGACCTGGGTGCCTGAGGTGGTGCTGGACGCCTATGGGTCGACCACCGACGCGGGCGAGTTGCCGGGCGTCGAGGGGGAGGCGCTGGCCGAGGCGATCGCGGGCGGGCCGTCGGAAGCCTTCCAGCCTGGCCTCTATGCCGGGGCCGACCGCCGCGTCGCGCTGAACGTGATCGGCGCCGAGACGGAACTGCAACCGGCCGTCTGGCCCCAGAGCGTCCCGGTCGACCGGCTGGAGGCGCGGGCGGTGCAGGCGCTGAAGGGCGACTTCCTGACCTTCGCCGCCGTGCTTCTGATGCTGGACGTGCTGGCGGCGCTCTGGCTTGCCGGACGGCTGCGTGGCATCACCCGGGGGGCCGCGGCGGTTCTGGCGCTGGCGCTGATCGCCGCCACCCCGCGCGCGGCCGATGCGCAGGACGCGCCCCAGCCGAACGACGATTTCGCCGTGCAGGCGACCTCCTCGGTCGTCCTCGCCTATGTGCTGACCGGCGATCCCCAGGTGGACGAGATGTCGCGGCAGGGGCTTCTCGGCCTGTCGGACAAGCTTTGGCAGCGCACGTCGATCGAGCCGATGATGCCGATGGGCGTGGACATCGAGAAGGACGAGCTTGCGTTCTTTCCCTTCCTCTACTGGCCGGTGACCGCGGGAGCGGCCGAGCCATCCGACGCGGCCTATGCCCGTCTGAACCAGTATCTCCGGACCGGCGGCATGATCCTGTTCGACACCCGCGACGCCGACCTGGCGGGCTTCGGCGGCGGCACCACGCCGGAAGGGCAGGCGCTGCAGACGATCGCCTCGGGCCTGGACATCCCGCCCCTGGAACCGATCCCGCTTGACCACGTGCTGACCCGGACCTTCTACCTGCTGCAGGATTTCCCGGGCCGCCACCAGGGCGGGCAGCTCTGGGTCGAGGCCGCCCCGAATGCCGAGGCCGAGGCCGCCGAGGGGATGCCCTTCCGCAATCTCAACGACGGGGTGACGCCGGTGGTGATCGGCGGCGCGGACTGGGCAAGCGCCTGGGCGACCGATGACATGGGCGTGCCTTTGGTCCCCATCGGGCGAGGCTTTGCCGGCGAACAGCAGCGCGAGATCGCCTACCGCTTCGGCATCAACCTGATCATGCATGTGCTGACCGGCAACTACAAATCCGACCAGGTCCATGTGCCTGCCCTTCTGGAAAGGCTGGGCCAATGACCGCCTCTGTCGTCTTCGCTCCGCTGGTGTCGATCTGGCTGGTCTATGCTCTGGCGGCGGCGGCCATTCTGCTCGTCGGCCTTGCGCTCTGGCGTGGCCTCTCCGGCTGGTGGATCCGCGCACTGGCGCTGACCGCGCTGGTCCTCGCGCTCGCGAACCCGGCTTTGCAGGAGGAGGAGCGCCAGAACCTCTCGGACATCGTGATCCTTGTCGTCGATGAAAGCGCTAGCCAGGGCCTGGGCAACCGCCGCGCGCAGACCGAGGCCGCCATCGCCTCGATCCAGGCCGAGATCGCGCAGATGCCAAACACCGAGCTTCGCATCCACAGTGTCAGCGACGGGGACGAGGATGCCGGGACCCTTGCCCTGACGGCGCTTTCCGAAGCCCTTGCCGAGGAACCCCGCGCGCGCATCGCTGGGGCGATCCTGGTCACCGACGGGCGCATCCATGACCCGGGTGTCGTCCCGAACCTGCCCGCGCCACTGCAGGTGCTTCTCACCGGCGAGGCGGCCGACTGGGACCGCCGCATCACCGTCAAGAACGCCCCGGCCTTCGCCATCATCGGCGAGGAGTTCAAGCTGGAGTTGCGGGTCGAGGACGTGGGCGCGCCGCCCGCACTGGGCGCCGAGGTCGAGCTGACGATCTCGATCGACACCGAAGAGCCCGCGACCTACCTCGTGCCGCTGAACGAGGACCTGGAGCTGCCGGTTACCCTGCCGCATGGCGGGGCAAACGTGCTCCAGTTCTCTGTCGCGCCGGTCGAGGGCGAGATCACCGACCGCAACAACGCCTGGGCGGTGCAGATCAACGGGGTCCGCGACCGCCTTCGCGTGCTCCTCATCAGTGGCGAGCCCCATGCGGGCGAGCGGGTCTGGCGGAACCTTCTGAAGTCCGACGCGGCGGTGGATCTTGTCCACTTCACCATCCTGCGGCCACCGGAAAAGCAGGACGGCGTGCCGGTGGACGAACTCAGCCTCATCGCCTTCCCGACCCGCGAGCTCTTCGTCGAGAAGATCGAGGAATTCGACCTGATCATCTTCGACCGCTACCGGATGCGGGGCATCCTGCCGATGTCCTATATCGAGAACATCGTGCAGTATGTCCGCAACGGCGGCACGGTGCTGGTTGCCGCGGGGCCCGAGTTCGGCGCGGTGGACAGCCTGTACCGCTCGCCCCTGGCCGAAATCCTGCCGGTCGCACCGACGGCCCAGGTGATCGAGGAAGGCTACCGCCCCGCGTTGACCGACCTTGGCCGCCGCCATCCGGTGACCGAGGGGCTGGAAGCCGAGGCGCCCGAGGGCGGCTGGGGCCGCTGGTTCCGGCTGATCGAGGTCGAGCAGGTTGCGGGACAGGTGCTGATGTCCGGACCGCGTAACCTGCCGCTTCTGGTCCTGAACCGGGTCGACCTGGGCCGGGTCGCGGTCCTGGCTTCGGACCATGCCTGGCTTTGGGGCCGGGGCTTCGAGGGCGGCGGTCCGCAGCTGGAACTCCTGCGCCGGCTTGCCCACTGGATGCTGAAGGAGCCGGAGCTTGAGGAGGAGACCCTGACCGCCGAGGTCGAGGGCGAGGCGATGACCATCACCCGCCGGACCCTTGCCGAAGAAGAGCCTGGTCCGGTGACGGTGACGGGACCGGACGGCACGGCGGTTGAGCTTCCCATGCCGCTGGCCGCGCCCGGACGCTACGAGACGGTCTGGCAGGCGCCGGCGCTGGGTCTTTACCGGCTGGAGCAGGGTGAGCTAACCCGCGTCATCGCGGTCGGCCCGGCCCAGCCACGCGAATTCGTCGAGACCATCGCCTCGGGCGCGGATCTTGCGCCCCTCGCCGAGGCGACGAAGGGCGGCGTCACGCGGCTGGAACCGGGCAATCCCGACATCCGCAGCGTCGCCGAGGGCCGCGTGGCGCTTGGGCGCGGCTGGATCGGGATCACGCCTCGCGAAGCCTACCTCACGACCGAGATCAACGTGGTGCCCTTCCTTCCCGCCTGGGCCTGGCTGCTGATTGCCGCAGGCCTCGCCGTGGTCGCCTGGCTGGTCGAAGGCCGCAAGGGCGCGAAGGCGTCCTAGAGGGTCGCTGGTGGACCGGGGGTCAGCCCCCGGACCCCCGGAATTCTTGGGCCAGTCTGAAGTAGCTTTCGCGGACTTGGTCCGAATCGCCGGCTCCGGCATCCTGCCTGCATTCGGGCGGGGGATTTTCGGGATGACGGACGTCGATGTGGTGATCGTGGGTGCGGGCTGCGCAGGGCTTGCGGCCGCGAAACGGCTGCGGGCTGCGGGCCTCACTTTCCGGGTTGTCGAGGCGATGGACCGGATCGGAGGGAGGGCCTGGACCACCACGACCGATTTCGGCATCCCCTTCGACATCGGCTGCGCCTGGCTTCATGCCGCCGACCGCAACCCATTCTTCCCCGAGGCCGTGGCCGCCGGCTGGACGCTCCAGCACCATGACATGGGCCTGGATCACCTCTGGTTCGGCCGCCGCAAGGCGACCGAGGCCGAGATGGAGGCCGAAAAGCGCGCCGAGGCAGAGCTTGCGGCCTGCATCGAGCGGCACAAGGGCCAAAGCGACCGGCTGTCCACTCTGGTCGAGGCCTGCCACGGCCTGCGCGTCTCGGCGACTTTCGCGGGGCCGATGGACTTCGGCGCGGATGATGACGAGATCAGCGTGACCGACTACCGCGCGGCGGCGGACCTTGATCCGAACTACTTCACCAGGGAGGGCTTCGGCGCCCTCATCCATCGCTGGGGCGCGGACGTGCCAGTGACGCTGGGGACGCCGGTCAAGCGCATCCGGTGGGATGGACCGGGCGTGGAAGTGGAAACCGCCCAGGGCACGATCCGCGCGCGGGCGGTGATCGTCACCGTCTCGACCGGGGTCCTCGCCTTCGAGGACATTGCCTTCTTTCCCGACCTCCCCGCAGGACACCTGGAGGCGATTTTCGATCTGCCGATGGGGTTGCTTACCAAGGTGCCGGTGAAGATCGAGGGCACGCGGTTGGGCCTGAAGCCGTTTGACGACGTGCTCATCGAACGCCACGCGCGCCACGACCTCTACTTTCTCGCCTTTCCGTTCGACACGGACCTGATGGTCGGCTTCGTCGGCGGCGATTTCGCCTGGGAGATGGAGGCGGCCGGCCGCGCGGCGGCGGTGGATTTCGTCACCGACCGGCTGGTGGACGTCTTCGGGTCCGAGGTGCGGAAGGCGGTGACGCAGGGCACGATGACCAACTGGTCGGCGGAACGCCACGTAAGGGGCGGCTATGCAGCGGCGAGGCCCGGCAAGGCCCATGCCCGCGAAGTGCTGAAGGACCCGGTGGGCGAACGCATCTGGTTCGCGGGCGAGGCCCTGGCCGGGGGCCTGAAGCAGACTGCGGCCGGCGCGCGGCTTTCGGGCGAGGCGGTGGCGGGGCAGGTGGCCCTACGGTTCGCGCGCGAGGATCACCTTGCGTGAGTGGCTGGCGAATTCGCGCCGCAAGAGCACCCCGGTCGCCAGCACTGTCCCGGCCAGCAGGCCCCAGGGACCCAACAGCCAGCCGAGCGCCGCCAGCGCGAAGTAGATCGACCGAAGCCCCCGGTTGAAGCTTTTCGCCGCCGTGATGTTGATCTCTGCCGCCTGTCCGGCGCGGTGGAAGGCGATGGGGTCTTCGGGGTCATTCGGCACCGCCGCCATCAGGATCGAGCAATAGCCGAACAGCCGGTGCGCCCAGACGAATTTCAGAAGCGCATTGGCCAGGAACCCGATCACCGGCAGCATCTTCAGGGCCACGTCCGGCCCCGCGCCAAGGGGCAGTTCATCGGCCAGCCTTTGCACCGCCGCCGCATTGCCGATCACCGCCACCCCGCCGCCGATGGCGATCATGCAGGCTGAGGCGAAGAAGGCCGTCCCTTGTCGAAGCGAGTCGATCAGCGTGGCGTCGAAGATCCTCGGCTGGCGGGTGACGAAGGTCCGCATCCAGTCGCGCCGGTAGTCCTCCATCAGCCACGAGACCGAGGGCCAGGTCTTCGGCGGCTGCTCGCTGACCCAGCCCGAGATCACCCAGGCCACGACCAGAAGACCCAGCATCGCAAGGTCAATTCCGGGGATCGAGGCGAGGTTCATCATCATGCCCTGACCCTAGGGGCGGGGTTTGCCCTTGTCATCCGGAGAAATTGGTTATAATTTTTTACCAGTCAGCGGGAGTTTGCCAATGGACATGCCAGTGCCGGACCTTGGAGTCATCTCCCGCAAGTCGCGCATCGTCGCCCGCCTCCGCGGTGTGCTGCCCGCCGACGCGGTGATCGACGCGCCCGAGGAGCTTCGCGCCTATGAATGCGACGCGCTGACCGCCTACCGCTGCCCGCCGCTTGCCGCCGTGCTGCCCCGGACGACCGATGAGGTCTCGGCCGTCCTGCGCGTCGCTTACGAAGAGGGCGTCCCGGTGGTGCCGCGTGGATCGGGGACCAGTCTTGCGGGGGGCGCGATGCCCACCTCCGACAGCGTGATCCTCGGCGTCGCCCGGATGAACCGGGTTCTTGCTGCGGACTACGAGAACCGCTTCGTCCATGTCGAAGCAGGGCGGACGAACCTGTCCGTCACCGGCGCGGTCGAGGCCGAGGGGTTCTTCTACGCCCCCGATCCTTCCAGCCAGCTCGCCTGCGCCATCGCCGGGAACATCGCGATGAACTCGGGCGGAGCGCATTGCCTGAAATACGGGGTGACGACGAACAACCTCCTCGGCGTGACGCTGGTGAAGATGGATGGGACCATCGTGACGCTGGGCGGCCCCTGGGGAGAGCCTTCGGGGCTTGACCTTCTGGGCGTCGTTTGCGGGTCCGAGGGACAGCTGGGCGTGGTGACCGAGGCATGGTTGCGCATCCTGCCGAAGCCGGAAGGCGCCCGCCCGGTGCTGGTCGGCTTCAACTCCAACGAAGTCGCGGGGGCCTGCGTCAGCGACATCATCAAGGCTGGCATCCTGCCCGTCGCCATCGAGTTCATGGACCGCCCCTGCATCCGCGCCACCGAGGCCTTCGCCAAGGCGGGCTACCCCGATTGCGAGGCGCTCCTCATCATCGAGGTCGAGGGGTCCGAGGCCGAGATCAGCGAACAACTCGCGCGCATCCGCCAGATCGCCCTGGCGCATGACCCGGTCGAATTCCGCGAGGCGGCGGACGAGGACCAGGCCAAGCGCATCTGGCTCGGCCGCAAGTCGGCCTTCGGCGCGATGGGGCAGATCAACGATTACATGTGCCTGGACGGGACGATCCCGGTCTCCTCGCTGCCCCACGTTCTGAAGCGGATCGGCGAGATGAGCCGCGAGTTCGGCCTTGACGTCGGCAACGTCTTCCACGCGGGCGACGGCAACATGCATCCGCTGATCCTGTTCAACGCCAACAAGCCGGGTGATCTGGAGAAATGCGAGGCTTTCGGGGCCGAGATCCTGAAGCTGTGCGTCGAGGTTGGCGGTTGCCTGACCGGCGAGCATGGCGTGGGGATCGAAAAGCGCGACCTGATGTCGGTGCAGTTCGCGCCGCAGGACATGGAGGCGCAGATGCGGGTGAAGGATGTGTTCGACCCGAAGTGGCTGCTGAACCCGGCAAAGGTGTTTCCCCTGGGCGTAAGTGCCGAACGGCGCGCGGGTTGACTCCCCGGGGGTTTCACACCTCCGGACCCCCGTGGGATATTTGTGGACATAGAATGAGAGCGCGATGCGGCCTGTGACAGAAGCGGAACTGGCGGAAGCCGTGGCGGGGGCCTCGGGTCCCTTGCTGGTGCGGGGCGGGGGGACGCGGACTTTGGGCCATGCGGTGGGCGAGGTGCTGGAGACGGGCGGCTTGTCCGGGGTGGAGCTTTACGAGCCGGGCGCCCTGACGCTGGTCGTCAAGGCCGGAACGCCCGTGGCGGAGGTGGAGCGCATCCTGGCCGTGGAGCGCCAGAGGCTGGCCTTCGAGGTGCCGGATATGCGCGGGCTTCTGGGGCGCGAGGGGATGTCGACCGTCGGCGGGGTGGTGGCGGCCAATGCCTCCGGTCCGCGCCGGGTGCAGGTGGGCGCCTGCCGGGATGCCTGCCTGGGCGTACGGTTCGTGGATGGCGCGGGGACCGTCGTCAAGAACGGCGGCCGGGTGATGAAGAACGTCACCGGCTATGACCTGGTGAAGCTCTTGGCGGGCAGCCGGGGGATCCTTGGCGTGCTGAGCGAAGTGTCTTTCAAGGTCCAGGCAATACCCGAGGCCGAGGCGACTCTGGTGGTCGAGGGATTGGGCGACGAGTCGGGGCTTCAGGCGCTGCGGGTGGCGCTGGGGTCGCCCTTCGACGTGTCGGGCGCCGCGCGGCATTCGGGGAGGTCGCTGATCCGGGTCGAGGGAATGGCCGGTTCGGTGGCCTATCGGGTGCGCGAGCTGACGCAGCGGTTGGGGGGCGAGGTGTCGGTGGAGGAGGGCGAGTCCTCGGCGGCGCTCTGGCGCGAGGTGCGGGACGTGGTGCCCCTGCAGGGCAAGACGGGCGAAGTCTGGCGCATCGCGACGCTGCCCACGGCGGCGGCGGGGATCGTGGCAGGCTTGGAAGGCGGGGCGGTCTGGGACTGGGGCGGCGGTCTGACCTGGCTGCTTCTCGACCCCGGTCGGGGCGCGGAGGTCGCGGCGGCTGTTGCGGGCAAGGGCCATGCGACGCTGGTGAAAGGGCAGGGCGGGCCGGTCTTCCCGCCCGAGGCACCCGAGGTGGCGGCGCTGGTGGCGGGGGTCAAGGCGAAGTTCGACCCGCGTGGGATTCTCAATCGCGGGATGATGGGCTGATGCAGACAACCTTTACCCCCGAGCAGTTGAAGGACCCCGGGATCGCGCGGTCGAACGAGATCCTGCGGTCCTGCGTGCATTGCGGCTTCTGCACGGCGACCTGTCCGACCTATCAAGTGCTGGGGGATGAACTCGATTCCCCAAGGGGCCGGATCTACCTGATCAAGGACATGCTGGAGGCAGGGCGGCCTGCGGACGAGAAGACCGTGAAGCATCTCGACCGCTGCCTGTCGTGCCTTGCTTGCATGACCACCTGCCCCTCGGGCGTCCACTACATGCACCTGATCGACCACGCCCGGGCGCATGTGGAGAAGACCTACAAGCGGCCCTTCATGGACCGGATGCTCCGCGCCGTGCTGGCCCGGATCATCCCCTATCCCGGCCGCTTCCGGCTGGCGCTTCTGGCCGCGAAGATCGGGAAACCTTTCGCATGGCTGATCCCCGATGCCCGCGTCCAGGCGATGCTGGCGATGGCCCCGAAGACCATCCCCCCGGTCAGCCGCAACGACGACCCGCAGGTCTTTCCAGCGCGGGGCGAGCGGAAGATGCGCGTCGCCCTGATGACCGGCTGCGCGCAGAAGGCGCTGAACACCGACATCAACGACGCTACCATCCGCCTTCTGCGTCGCCTGGGCTGCGAGGTCGTCATCGCAACAGGCCAGGGCTGCTGCGGGGCGCTGACGCACCACATGGGAAAGGAGGACCTCTCCCATTCCCACGCTGCGGCCACGATCCGCGCCTTCATGGCCGAGCACCGGGCGGGGGGTCTGGATGCCATCGTCATCAACACCTCCGGCTGCGGGACCACGGTGAAGGACTATGGCCACATGTTCCGCAATGACCCCCTGGCCGAGGACGCCGCCACGGTTGCAGGGCTGGCAAAGGACGTCAGCGAGCTTCTGGTGAAGATCGGCTTGCCGGAAGGCGCACCCAAGGGCCTTCGCGTGGCCTACCACGCCGCCTGCAGCCTGCAGCACGGCCAACAGATCAAGTCCGCGCCGAAGGACCTCTTGAAGCGCGCCGGGTTCGAGGTGGTGGAGCCCGCCGACAGCCATCTCTGCTGCGGGTCCGCCGGGACCTACAACCTCCTCCAGCCCGAGATCAGCGCCGAGCTGAAGCGCCGCAAGGTGCAGACGCTGGAGGCGAAATCCCCCCAGGTCATCGCGGCGGGCAACATCGGCTGCATGATGCAGATCGGCTCGGGCACCGGGGTTCCCGTGGTCCACACGGTCGAACTCCTCGATTGGGCCACAGGGGGTCCGAAACCGCGCGCGCTGGACATCTGAAGGCTTGCGCGACCGGCCCCAAATCCGCCAAAGTCCCGGCATAAAGCTGAAGACCGCGCGGAAGGGGAGGTTCCATGCGTCACCTGATCCCCGGTCTTCTGGCAATGGGGCTCGCACTTGCGGGCGCTGTCGGCGCGCAGGTGCTGGACGAGGGCATGGTCAAGCTGGAAACGGCTGACGATGCCCGGGGCTGGGACGCCGTGGGCAAGCTCGTCATGGGCAAGAACGGGTTCTGCACCGGGGCGCTGATCGGCCCGCAACTGGTGCTTACGGCGGCGCATTGCCTTTATGACAAGACCACCGGGGTCCAGATGCGGCCCGAGGAGATGGAGTTCCAGGCCGGCTTCCGCAACGGTCGCGCGGTGGCCTATCGCGGGGTGAGCCGGGCCGTGACCCATCCCGACTACCGCTACGGGGCTGCGGACAAGCTGGACCGCGTCAGCGGCGATCTTGCGCTTCTGGAACTGAGCCAGCCCATCCGCCTCCCGTCGCTGGAGCCGTTCGAAACCGGCGCCGCCCCGGTCCAGGGTGATCCCGTCGGGGTCGTTTCCTACGCCCAGCACCGCGAGGAGGCCCCCTCGATCCAGGAGGCCTGCGAGGTCCTGGCCGACGAACGGCAGGCGCTGATCCTGACCTGCAGCGTCGATTTCGGATCATCCGGCGCGCCGGTCTTCACCTTCGAGGACGGCGTGGCACGGGTTGTCTCGGTCATTTCGGCCAAGGCCGAAGTCGACGGCCGCAAGGTCTCCATCGCCGTTCCCCTGGCCGAGCCGCTTATCACGCTCCGCGCCGCGCTTGAGGATAGCAGGGCCGGGTCGGCGGGCGGGGCCCGGACGGTCCGGACGATTTCCGGCGGCACCGGCGCGGGTGCCAAGTTCGTCCGGCCATGAAGGCGCTGGCTGCCGTCCTGCTTCTTGCCGGCGCGGCCGCGGCGCAGGAGAACAGCGGCCTGAGCGAGCTTGTCACGCGTGAGGAGCTGCGCGGGTTCGAACCGGTGGGTCGGGTCGACATCGAGGATGGCGGCTTCTGCACCGGTGCCCTGATCGCGGCCGACCTGGTGCTGACAGCAGGACATTGCGTGGTCGAGCGGGACGGCTCGCCGGTGCCTGCCGACCGCCTGACCTTTCGTGCGGGACTTGCTTACGGCGTGGCCCTCGTCGAGGCGAAAGTGCAGCGCACCATCGTGGACCCGGCCTATCGCAATCTCGATCCGATCCCGGTCGAGATGGTCGATCTTGACGTGGCGCTTCTGCAGCTGGCCGAGCCGATCCCCAGTGCGGTGATCTCGCCCTTCGTCGTGGCCCGACCCGCCAACGGCGACGAGGTCAGTGTCGTGTCCTATGCCGAAGGCCGCGCCGAGGCGCTCTCATGGCAGCGGGTCTGCCGGGTCGTGGGGCGCGAGGGCCGCCAGATCGCGGTCGACTGCGACGTGACGCACGGCTCGTCTGGTGCGCCGGTGCTCGACCGGTCCGGCTACCGCGCGAAGATCGTCTCGATCATTTCCGCCGGGGGCGAGATGAACGGCAGGACGGTCTCGTTCGGGATGGAGCTTCCGGCGCTTGTCGACCAGTTGAAGGCCGCGCTGCGGCGGGGCGACGCCACAAGCGAGGCCGCGCCGCAGGATGAGGCCCCTGGCGCGGCCGTGACCGGGATGCCGGGCAAGCCGCCCAAACGCATCACCACCGGTGGCGGGGCCACGGGTGGCGCCAAGTTCGTCGCGCCCTGAGCGTCTTGAATCCGCGTTGCTCCCTTCCTACCTGAAAGTCATCCGGGTGCCATGACGGGCCCGGTGTTACCCGCCCTGCCCCGCAAGGGGAGGGCCCCTGACATCGCTTCCAGGAGGATGACAATGCGCAACCTTGATTTCGCGCCGCTTTACCGTGCCACCGTCGGCTTCGACCGGATCGCCGACCTGATGGACCGGGTGCTGACCACCGACGTGGCCCAGCCGACCTATCCGCCCTACAACATCGAAAAGACCGCCGAGAACGCCTATCGCATCTCGATCGCCGTCGCCGGCTTCACGCCCGACGAGCTGACCGTCGAGGTGAAGGACGGGTCCCTCTTCGTCTCGGCCCGCAAGGCTGCCGACGAGACCGAGCGCACCTACCTGCACCGTGGCATCGCGACCCGCGCCTTCGAGCGCCGCTTCGCCCTTGCCGACCACGTCCGCGTCGCGGGCGCGGTGCATGAGCACGGGATGCTCCACATCGACCTCGTCCGCGAGGTGCCCGAGGCGATGAAGCCCCGCCGGATCGAGATCGCCCGTGCGAACGGCGCGACTCCGGTGCTTGAGGCGAAGGCCGAAACCGTCAACTGAGGCGAAGGCCGAAACGGTCAACTGATCCGGCACTGATCGCAGCGACACGAGCCCGGGGTAACACCCGGGCTCTTTGCATCTTGAACCCCCCGCAGGCGCGGCGGAAGAAGGGCCAAAGGAAAGGCCCGCCCATGTCCCCGAAACTGCCCCCCGCCCAGATGCAGCCCGCCACCCGCGCGCTGGATGCGGGCCTTGCGCCCGACCCGGTGACGGGGGCCATCGCGCCCAATCTCGTTGCCTCGGTCAACAACACCTTCATCCCCGGCTCCGCAGGCTTCTCTGCCGAGGGCGCGGACCTGACCGAACAGCCCTTCCTCTACGCCCGCTGGACCAACCCCACGGTCCGCGCGCTGGAGGAACGGCTGGCGGGCCTTGAAGGGGCCGAGGACGCGCTTGCCACCGCCACCGGCGTCGCCGCCGCGGCCGCGGTGTTCCTGACCTTCCTCAAGGCCGGCGACCACCTGATCGTCTCCGAGGTTTGCTATGCCGGGGTCTACGAGCTTGCCACGCGCATCCTCCCCGACCTCGGCATCGCCGTCACGCCGTGCGACCTTACCGACCCTTCGGCCGTCCGCACCGCGCTTCGCCCCACGACGCGGCTCATCCATGCCGAGACGCCCTGCAACCCGATCTTGCGGTTGACCGACCTCGCCGCCCTCTCGGCCATCGCGAAGGAAACCGGTGTCCTCCTCTCCGTCGACAGCACGCTCGCCACGCCCGTCATCACCCGCCCGCTCGACCACGGTGTCGACCTGGTGATCCATTCCCTGACCAAGTTCATGAACGGGCACGGGGATGCGCTGGGCGGCGCGGTGATCGGGCGAAAAGAACTGATCTCCCGCATCCGCTCGCGCGCCGGGGTCTACCTTGGGGCGACGCTGTCGGCGCAGAACGCCTGGCTGATCCTGCGGGGCCTCGACACGCTTTTCCCCCGGATTCGCACCGCCTCGGACGCGGCGGGCCGACTGGCCGAATGGCTGGCAGCCCACCCCGCCGTCACCCACGTCATCTGGCCCGGGTCGCCGGACCACCCCCAAAGCGACGTCGCCGGGCGACAGATGGCGCTTGGAGGGGCGATGATCGCCTTCCAGACCCGCGAGGCCCCCGCCACCGTCGCCGTCCGGATGGCCGACCGCTTCCGCGTGATCCACTACGCCTTCTCGCTTGGCCACCAGCGGTCGATCTGCGTCCATATCGGCACCGAGGAAATCCAGCGCAGCACCTTCCGGATGGAGGGCGCTGCTCTGGACCGATGGAAAGATTGGGCGGGCGAAGGCGTCTTTCGGCTGTCGGTCGGCCTCGAAGACCCTGCCGACGTCATCGCCGACCTCGCCCGCGCCCTCGACTGACCGCTCGTCGATGACTTCGTCACTCCTCGCTGGACCCCCGCGACGAGAAGGCAAAGCCGCACGAGGAGCCGTTACTGCGAGAGACTCTGCGCCAGCCGCATCAGGTTCACCGCTTCGATCCGGTAGCCGAAGGCATCCGCGCCCCGGTTCGCCACCGCCAGTTCTATCGCCTGATCCCAGCCCCAGTCGCCAAGATAGACCGACCCTTGCAGAAGCTGCCCGAATCCGGCGATGGCGGCGGCAAAGCGGGTTTCCTCGCTTCCCGCTTCCTGCCCGGTAATCGCTGTTTCAACCAGGGTGGACGCGTCTTCGCCCGGAGCCTTCCAGCGCAGCCGTAGGAAGCCAAGCTCGCCCGTCGTGTCACCGGACGCCGTGGCCGCACCATAGCGCAGCGGGTCATTCAGCAGCGCCTCCGACCCCGGCGCCGTCACCTCGTAGATTGCCGTGACCTGGGTCCCCGCGCCGATCTCGCCCGCATCGACGCGGTCGTTGTTGAAATCCTCCCGCCGCAAGCTCCGGGTCTCATAGCCGATCAACCGGTATTCCGCGACCGTCGCCGGGTTCCATTCGACCTGGATCTTCACGTCATCCGCGATGGGGAAGAGGGCCCCGGTCAGCTGGTCCACCAGCACCTTCCGCGCCTCGCTGAGCGTGTCGATATAGGCCGCCGTCCCGTTTCCGTTCTGCGCCAGGGACTGCATCACCGCATCATCCAGGTTGCCGCGCCCGAAGCCCAGGACGGAAAGATACGTCCCCGTCTCGCGCTTCTTCGCCACGTAAGCCTCCAGCCCCTCCGGATCGCTGACGCCCACGTTGAAGTCGCCGTCGGTCGCGAGCAGGATCCGCGTGACCTCACCTTCGGACTTCATCCCTTCGGCCACCTGATAGGCAAGCTCCAATCCCTCGGCCCCCGCCGTGGACCCGCCCGCCATGAGGTTTTCCAGCGACGACAGGATCGCCGCCCGGTCGGCAACCGCCGTGGGCGGCAGGACCAGACCGGCCGAGCCTCCATAGGTGACGATGGACACCTGATCCTCACGCCGCAGCTCCGACAGCATCAGGGACAGCGACTGCTTCAGAAGCGGCAGCTTGTTCGCATCCTCCATCGACCCCGAAGTGTCGATCAGGAACACCAGGTTCAACGGAGGCCGCTCCGCCACCGCAGGCAGCGCGCCCTGGATGCCGATGGTGACGAGCCGCGTGCCGGGGTTCCAGGGCGTGGGCATCACGCTGACCGTCGAGGCGAAGGCCTGGTCCCCCTCGGGCGCGGCATAGGCGTAGGGGAAATAGTTCACCATCTCCTCCACCCGCACCTGATCGGGCGTGGGCAGCACCCCCGACGTCAGCGAGGAGCGCACCACCGCATAGGACGCGGTATCCACGTCGATCGAGAAGGTCGAGACCGGCTCCTCTGCCGTCACCTTCACCGGGTTCGGCGCTTCGTTGGAATAGGCCTCGGTGTTTTCCACCGGCGCGGGCAGCACATCGGGCGAAGGCGCCGCGACATAGCCCAGGGTGCCGTCCATCGGGGCATCGGTCCGCATCCGTGCCTCGGTGTCGGCCAGTCCCGGGGCAGGTGCTGCCTCCATCTCGGCCATCGGGGCTGCCGTCAGAGGCTCGGGCACAGGTTCGGCCACGGCCGCGGACGAGGCCATGTCGCTTTCAGCCATCCGGGAAAGGTCATCCGCGACGACCTCTTCTTCAACGCTTGCCGGGGCATCGGCAACCGGGGGGGCCGCCTCTGGGGCCTCCTCGGTCAGCTGGGCGACTTCACCGTCCGAAGGAGCGACCAGTTCGCTCTCGGGGGTCGCAACGGGCGCGGCCTTCTTGGCGGCGGCTTCGGGGGCTTCGACGATGGTTGGCCTGCCGATGCGCAGATCGGCCACCGGCAGGATCACCGCGACACCGATCAGCAGCGCCGCAACGGACGTGGTGACAGCAAGAGCGGGGCGGGAGGTCAGGTAGTGGAACATGCGACGTACTCCGTTCAGGGGACCCGCCTTCGGGCGGTCCTCACTGGAACGGAGCGGTCCGGTCGATCCTTGGAGCCGGTCGAAATTTTCCATCGCCAGCGCCATCGCCCGGGCCTTCGCATCGGCGTCCGGGGCAGGCGCCGACTTCAGCGCGCGGCGGAGGTCGTCGAGATCGTCACTCATTTCGCGTCCTCCCTTGCCTTGGCCCGCAGGCGTTTCTTCACTTCGCTCATTCGCCAGGCGATCGTCCCCTCGCTGACGCCCAGCACCGCACCGGCCTCAGCCTGGGTCATCTCTTCGCCCAGGACCAGCGCCACCGTATCCCGCAACTCGGGCGACAGCTCGGACATCGCCTGCGCCAGCCAGTCCGCCGCCTCGGCCTGCGCCGCGATCTCGTCTTGCCTGGAGATCTCCCAGTCACCCCAGCCTTGCGAGGCTTTGGCCCGGGTCGCCTGCCGCCGTCGCAGGTCATGTGCCGCGTTCACCACGACGCGGTAGAGCCAGGTGGTGAACTTCGCCTCCCCGCGCCAGTTTCGCAGCTTCGCAGGCAGCGCCGCGCAGATGTCCTGGGTCAGGTCCTCGGCCTGGTCCCGCGCGCCGGTCAGCCGCCAGGCCAGCCCGTGGATGCGGTCGTAATGCCGCCCGACCAGCGTGGCAAAGGCCGACCGGTCGCCTTCAGCGGCGGCAGTGGCCAGCATTTCGTCGGGCGTGTCCATCAGCATCACTTACACAGGACGCAGGCCGACCGGCAATCCTTGGGCCGGGTCGGGAATTCCTTTGCACTTTGACCCGCGCCCGCTAGCCTCGCCGGAAATTCCACCTGCTGGATTCCCGATGCGCCTTGTTTTCCTGGCACTGGCCGTCTGCCTTTCCGCCCTGCCGCTGGCCGCCCAGACGCTGGCACTGACCGAGGATCCCGCCTGGGTCGATATCGTCCCGATCCCGGAAGGCGATCCCCGGTTGAGAGCCGAAGTCGAGCGCGGGCAGTTCTTCCTTCTCTCCGACCACCAATTTCACTGGGAGGGGGAGGTGAAGCAGTCCTGGAACCGCGTCGTGGCCGAAGTGACCGACCGCGCCGGGCTTGAGGAGCTGGCGACGATCCAGATCGACTTCGATCCCAGCAACGAGACGGCAAGCATGACTCGCCTTTTCATCCACCGTGATGGCGAAGTCATCGACCTGTCGGACAAGGTCACCCCGCAGGTCTACCGGCGCGAGACGCGGCTGGAGGAAGGGATCATCGACGGCACGCTGACCGCCGTGGTCCAGGTTCCCGACCTGCGGGTGGGGGATGTGCTGGAGAAGGCGACGCTCCTTCAGTCGCGGCCGATCATCGGCGGGGCGGAACGCAGCGGCTCGTCCTGGCTGGAGTGGTCGACCCCTGTCGTCCTGTCGCGCACGCTTGTGACCTGGCCCAGGGATCTGCCGCTGGAAGTCGGGCCGCTGCCCGACCGGGTAACCCATCGCACCGATGACCTCGGCAACGGCCTGGTGCGCCACGAATGGCGACGCGAGGGCCACATCCCGCCCATCGAGGAAGAGGGCGTGCCCTTCGAGGTGATCGAGGACGCGCTCCTGCGCTTTTCTGACAGCCGGGACTGGACGCCGCTCGTCGGCGCCCTCGTGCCCCACTACTCCCGTGACTACCCCCTGCCGCCGGATTGGGAAGCCCAGGTCGATGCCATCGCCCGCAACCACGCCACGCCCGAGGCCCGGGCCTTTGCCGCCCTGCGTCTGGTGCAGGACGAACTGCGCTATGTCTCGCTTTCGGTCGGGACGGGCGGCTACTTCGCGCGGACGCCGGAGGAGGTCATCGCCTCGGGCTTTGGCGACTGCAAGGACAAGTCGCTCCTGCTGCGCGTGATCCTTGACCGCCTGGGAGTATCCTCGGCCGTGGCGCTGACGGACCTAGACGCCGGTTACGGCCTGCCGGACGAGCTGCCGTCGCCCTGGGTCTTCGACCACATGATCCTGCGCGCCACGCTGGACGGCCGCGCGGTCTGGATGGACCCCACCGGCTCGCACCAGGCCGGTGGATTGCAGACGGCGACCGAGATCGACTACGGCTATGCCCTGCCCATAGCGGACGGCCCCGCCGCGCTGGAGCGGATGGAAGTTTCTCCCGACGGCACGTGGGCGCAGGACGTGCGAGAGGACTATGTCTTCTCGCTCTTCGGCGTGCTGCTGACCGTCGAGACCCGCCACCGCCGCGGCTCTGCCGATGCGACCCGGGCGCGATGGGCGACCACGCCCGTCTCGCAGATCGGGCGTGAGTTCCTGGACTATTACGAAAGCCGCTATCCGGGCCTGAAGATGTCCGAACCGCCGCGAATGCAGGATGACCCGCCGGCGAACCTGGTGACGGTGACGGAAAGCTATTTCCTGCCCTATCCTGCGCTGGACCGGAACGGTCTCCGCCAGGATTTCGCCTTCGCCCGGGAAGGGCTGACCGAGGCCTTCCCCGGCAGGATCGCCAGCCCGCGCCGCCTGCCGCTTTTCGTCGGCGGTCCCTGGGTCGCGATGCACGAGGTCCGCGTCCGTAACGGCCCGATCGAGTTCATTCCGCCAGACCCGGTGTCGATCAGCAACGCCGCTTTCGACTTCGCCTTTTCCGCCGAAGCAAGCGAGGGCGGCAACATGATCCTGAGGTGGAGCTATGCGCCCAAGACCCGCTCGGTCCCGGCCCACAAGGCGGCGGAGATCATGGCGGATGTGCGGACAGTGCGCGAAGCCACCTGGTTCTCCTGGGACCTGACCCCCGAATAGACCTCCGTCATGGACCTCCGGCCCGGGTGGGGGAACCCGGGCCGGAGCAGGCGACGGCTTCCGGGATCAGAACAGAAGCCCGTCGTAGACGCCGTAGGCCTTGGCCGTGGACGACAGCGACCCGCCTTCGTCCCGCGCGTAAGCGGTGATCGCGTTGTAGGTGCCCGGTCCGAACGCGCCGTCGATCCCGCCTCGATAGTAGCCCCAGGCGCGCAGCTTGCGCTGGATCGCCTTGCGCTCGCTGACCGAATAGCTCTGGAAGGCGCGGGCGGCTGGGGTGGCATAGATCGAGGTCGTCCTGCGCGGCTCGACATAAGCGTGCGGGTCGACGAAGGTCGGGGCCGGGGCGACATAGACCGGAGCCGGGGCCGCGAGGCGCGCCTTGCGGTTCTTCAGCAATTCCTCGACGATGACGGCCGTCGCGACCCCGCCGAGAAACGCCTTGTCCTTCTCGCTCAGCGCAAGGGCAGGGGTCGCGGGGATGGCGGCGACCGAGGCGGCGGTCATTGCAGCGACAAGCGCGGTACGGGCCTTCGAGACAGAGAGCAGCATGTCATGTCCTTTCGTGGTTTGCCCGGGCAGTCCGGGATCGACGTCGAAAGGATGGGGTGTCCTGTGACGCTAGGCAAAATCATCGCCGCGCTAGGGGAAAACGCCGCGCTGTTATCAGATAACGCGTTTCGTGTCAGAGACTTGCGTCAGATTTGGCCGCTTCCCAGCAGGGTCGAAAGCCGCTCTAAACCTTCCTCCAGCCGGCATTCCGGCCCTCCGCCGGCCCCGATCCTGATGTGATCGGGCAGGCCGTAGGACGAACCCGGCAGCAGTAACGTCCGGTAAGGCGGTTTCAAGAGCGCCCGCGCCAGCGATTCCCCATCCGTCCCCACGACCCGCGCCAGGCCGATCAGTCCCGCCTCGGGGCGGTGCCATGTCAGGCTCGGTTCGGCGTCCACGAACCGGTCCAGCCGGTCAAGCGTCGCCGCTCCCTCGGCCCGTGCCCGATCCAGAGCCTCGGCCAACCGCTTCGGCCGCAAGGCCACCTCGGCGATGTGTTCACCAAGGACATTCATGATCTCCGACCCGTTCTCCCTCAGGATCATCGCGTCGCGGATCACCTCGGGCGACTGGCAGACCATCCAGCCGGTCCTGAGGCCCTGCAGTCCCAGCGCCTTCGACACCGACCCCGTGGTGATACCGAAGCGTGTCATCCCGGCGATGGAGGGCGGCCTTGGCCCCGCCCATTCCAAGCCCGCATAGACCTCGTCCACCACCAGCCAGATGCCGTGCCGTTCCGCGAGGTCCGCGAGCGAGCGCAGGTCCTCTACCGGAATAAGCCGCCCCGTGGGGTTGTTCGGATTGGTCAGGAAGATCATCCGCGTCTTCGGAGTGATCGCCCGTGCTAGCGCCTCCGGGTCCAGCCACCAGCCGCGCGCCTCATCCCGCGCGACCTCCACCAGTTTTGCCCCGATGGCCTTGGCCATCACCCCCGCCTGAGGCCAGCCGGGAGCCTCGGTGATGATCTCGTCCCCGGCCTGCACCAGCTGCCGGAACAACAGGTAGTTCGCCTCCGCCGCGCCTGCCGTGATGAGGACGGAGTCCAGAGGCAACGCGAGCCCGGCTTGGTCCAGCACGCGCTGGCGCAGGCTTGGCAGTCCAAGGAAGCTCTTCCCGTTCCAGTCAAGCGAGAGCTCGGGATCGAGGTCGGGCAGGAAGTCCTTCAGCCTCGGAGACCGCGCGAGCGAGAACCCGATGAAGCACTCCGGCGGCTCGGCGGCCGTGGTCTCCAGCAGGTAATCGAAAAGCTTGTGAATGGTGACCTTCATCCGTCCCCTCGCGCAACCCCAAGAATTTTAAGTAAAATTCTTGGCAAATTTCTTACTCAAGAAATTTGGCCCCCTCACCGCACGTCGCGCCCCTGGTTCAGGATGATGACGTTCCCCGACGACACATCCCCCGCCGGTGAAATCAGGAACCCCACCCAGGCCGCGATCTCCTCCGGCTGCATCGCCCGCCCATGCGGCATCGCGCTGATCGCCTTGGCCAGCACCTCTTCGGTCAGCACGTTGAAGAGGGGCGTCTCCGTCATCGCCGGCGCAATCGAGTTCACCGCAATCTTCTCCCGCGCATAGCGCCTCGCAAGGTCCTTCGTCAGCGTATCCATCGCCGCCTTCGAGGCCCGGTAATGCGGCGGGTCGAAGACGTCGAAGTTGTAGGCCCCGTTTGAGGAGATATTGACGATCTTCCGCACCCCCGGCCGACCCGCCATCGCCTTCACCGCCCCTTGGCAGCAATGGAAGGCCGAGGAGAAGTTGATCGCCATCTGCCGGTCCAGCTCACTGGCCGGAATGTCCGGGAAATCCGACATGAAGCAGGTCCCGGCGTTGTTCACCAGGGCGTCCACGCCCCCGAACCGCGCCACGAGCCGGTCGAACAGGTCTGCAATCGCCTCGGCGTCCGTCAGGTCCACGGCTTCCGCCACGAACCCCTCCCGGTCCGCCGCCATCGCCAGCAGCGCCGCGCCGTCGATGTCCACCCCAACGACCGTCAGCCCATCGGCCAGCAGCCGGTCCACGAAGGCGCGGCCCAGCCCTCCGGCGGCCCCGGTTACGACAGCGATACGATTGGACATGGTTCCCCCCAGACATGGAAAAGCCAGCCTAGGCGAAGCCCAAGGCTGGCTCAATCCGTCCCGAGGATAGATCAGGGCGCTTTCGGCAGCTTGTCGAAGTCCGCCGCGGAATGCCGCTCCGGCAGCTTCTCCCAGTCCTCGCCCCAGGATCGGTTGACCTTCCGCCCCCGCACCACCCCCGGCCGGGCGTCGATGCGTTTCGCCCAGGCCATCACGTGCTTGTAGCTTTCCACATCCAGGAACTCAGCCGCATTGTAGGCCCGCCCCAGGACCAGGTTCCCGTACCAGGCATAGATCGCCATGTCCGCCAGCGAGTATTCCCCGGCCATCCACTCATTCGCCGCCAGATGCCGGTCCAGCACGTCGAGCTGCCGCTTCGTCTCCATTGCATAGCGGTTGATCGCATATTCGATCTTCACCGGCGCATAGGCGTAGAAATGCCCGAAGCCGCCGCCAACGAAGGGCGCGGAGCCCATTTGCCAGAAGAGCCAGGAGAACATCTCGGTCCGCTTCGAGGCATCCTTTGGAATGAAAGCGCCGCCGAACTTCTCGGCGAGATACAGCATGATCGAGGCGCTCTCGAACACCCGCTGACCGTTGACATGATCCTTCAGCGCCGGGATCTTGGAGTTCGGGTTGATCTCGACGAACCCCGACCCGAACTGGTCGCCCTTGCCGATGTCGATCAGCCAGGCGTCGTATTCGGCGTCGTGGCCTGCCTCCAGAAGCTCCTCCAGCAGGATCGTCACCTTGATCCCGTTCGGCGTCGCCAGCGAGTAAAGCTGCAGCGGATGCTTGCCGACCGGCAGCTCCTTGTCGTGTGTCGCGCCCGCAACGGGACGGTTGATGTTGGCGAAAGTACCGCCCGAGGGCTGCTCCCATTTCCAGACCTTCGGGGGGGTGTAATCGTTTGGCATCGGTAAACCCTTGATTGCAGATCGGACAAGAAAGCTAGTGCTTCGGGCCGCCCTGCACCAGAGGCCTCAAACGGCGGGTTGTCCCTGCCGAAATGCACAGCCAAAATGAAAGGGGCGGCCCGAAGACCGCCCCCTGGAACGCTGTCTGCCCTGTCAGATCGACAGGCAGACGTATTTCAGTTCCATGTAGTCATCCAGCCCGTGGCGGCTGCCCTCGCGGCCGAGGCCCGACTGCTTCACGCCGCCAAAGGGCGCCATCTCGTTGGAGATGAGGCCGGTGTTCACCCCCACCATCCCGTATTCCAGCGCCTCTTGCACCCGGGTGATCCGGCCGATGTCGCGGGCATAGAAGTAGCTCGCGAGGCCGAAGATCGTGTTGTTGGCCAGCTCGATCACCTCTTCCTCGGTCTCGAACTTGAAGAGCGGCGCCAGCGGCCCGAACGTCTCTTCCTGTGCGACCTTCATGTCGGGCTTGACGCCGGTCACGACCGTGGGCTGGAAGAAGGTCCCGCCCAGCTCATGCCGCTTGCCGCCTGTGACGACCTGCCCGCCGCCCGCCAACACGTCGGCGATATGCTCCTCGACCTTGTCCACGGCGGCTGCGTTGATCAGCGGGCCGGTGGTGACGCCAGCCTTGAGGCCGTCGCCGATGGACAGTTTCTCGACCGCCGCCGCCAGCTTCTTGGCGAAGGCGTCGTAGACCCCGGCCTGCACGTAGAGCCGGTTCGCGCAGACGCAGGTCTGGCCGTTGTTGCGGAACTTCGAGATCATCGCGCCCTCGACCGCCGCATCCAGATCGGCGTCGTCGAAGACGATGAAGGGGGCGTTCCCGCCCAGCTCCATCGAGCACTTCAGAATCTGGTCCGCCGCCTGCTTCAACAGGATGCGCCCCACTTCCGTGGACCCGGTAAAGGTCAGCTTCCGGATCAGCGGGTTCTCGCAGAACTCCTTGCCGATGTCCGACGACCGCTTCGAGGTGATCACCGAGAAGAGGCCAGCCGGGACGCCAGCCCGCTCCGCCAGCAAAGCCAGCGCCAGGGCCGAAAGCGGAGTCTCAGCCGCCGGACGCGCGACAAAGCCGCAACCGGCCGCAAGCGCAGGGGCCACCTTCCGCGCGATCATCGCGTTGGGGAAGTTCCAGGGCGTGATGGAGGCCGCCACGCCGATAGGCTGCTTCAGCACATGGATGCGCTTGTCGCGCTGATGGCCGGGGATGATGTCGCCATAGGTGCGCTTGGCTTCCTCGCCGTAGAACTCGATGTAGCTGGAGCCATAGGCGATCTCGCCCTTCGCTTCGGCGAGCGGTTTGCCCATCTCGGCGGTCAGGATCGTCGCCAGGTCGTCCTGGTTCGCCATGCAGAGGTCGAACCACTTGCGCAGGACCTGCGCCCGCTCTTTTGCGGTGCGCTTGGCCCATTCGCGGTGCGCCCTGTGCGAGGCTTCGATGGCGCGGGCGGCCTCCGGCCGGCCAAGGTTCGGCAGGTGGCAGATCACGTCGCCGCGCGCGGGGTTCGTCACCGGGAAGGTCGAGCCGTCGTCGGCAGCGATCCATTCGCCCGCGACATAGGACTTGGTCACCAGAAGCGAGGGGTCTTTCAGAAGCGACGCGAGGTCGGTCACGGAATCGAGCATGGGTGGGCCCTCCTTATGCTTTGTGCGACAGGTGCCACGCGAGGCGGCCTATGTCCAGTTCGACGGGCCGCATCAGGCCAAGGTTTGATCAAATCTGCGGGTGGCTGGACCGACGCGCCGCAAATCTTTTCGAAAAGATTTGCAAATTCCTTCGAAGGAATTTGGCCCCGATTACCCGTTCGCGTGCATCCGCTCGATATAGGCCCGCATCTCCTCGGCCTCGTGGCGGGCATCGCGCAGACCCTCCATCGCGGCCTTCAGCTCGGCCTCGGTCTGGGAGATGTGGTTCATCAACTCGGCCTCGCGCTGCTCCAGGTAGGCGAGCGCCTGGTCGCGCAATTCCTCGGCCTCGTGCAGCGACTGCGCCAGCTTGTCCATCTCGGCCATGTCACCGCCCTGGACCCGGGTGAAGCGGTGGAGGAGCCAGTGGGTAAACCAGCCCATCGCGAAGGCGACCAGAAGGATGATGGCGGTGGCAACGACAAATTCGGTACGGTTCATTCTTCAGCCTTCAGGCCCTCGGGGCGCGGTTTCGGCGCTATGGTCTTTTCGGTAGGTGCCACAGAAGGGCTGGTATCGCCCGAAAAATCTGGGCCGCCCGTCGCCGCGGCGGCGGTTTCCTGCGGCGTCTCGGATGTGTCCGGCTGGGCTTCAACGTCGGGCGCGGTCTCGACCGGCGCCGGTACGCCCTGCAGGACGAACTCGATCCGGCGATTGGCCTCGCGGCCTTCCTCGCTCCCGTTGTCGGCAATCGGCTTCGTCTCGCCATAGCCCACAGCCGTCATGCCCGAGACGTCGACGCGCCGCCCCTGCAGGGCCAGAAGCACGGCCTCGGCGCGCGCCTGGCTGAGCGACTGGTTGCCGCCCTCGGAGCCCTGGCTGTCGGTGTGGCCTCCGATTTCCATCTGCATCGGTGGGCAGTTCGACAGAATGCCGGCCAGTTCGTCCAGCACCGGGCGTGCCGTGGTCGCGATCTCGGCAGACGAGGGTGTGAAGGTGATCTTCGTCCGCGCGATCACCGTATTCACGTTGGCCGAGCACTCCTCGGGCGTGGGCAGGGCGGCAATCGGATCAAGCGCCTCGTCGTAGCGCACATTCACCCGGAAAGTCTGGCCCTGGCCCAACTGCTCGGAGAGGATCTGGGTGATCCGGCCGCGCGTGGCGGTGGAGCCGGTGACGCCCGTCACCTCGACGAGGTCAGAGCGCACCAGAAGCTTGCCATTCTCGACTTCCGCAAGCGCCTTCAGGCCCGCCAGAACCCGCACGGCCCAGCCGTCGGGCAATGTCTGGTCCACTCGGGTTGCAGTCAGGACCTCGGCACCCGAGAAGGCCGATCTCGCGAAGGCATCGACCGCCTGGCGCTGCATCTCGTCCGTGAGCCGGCCGCGCAGCTCGACCTTTCCGTCCTCGGCAAGGGTCGCGGTGAATTCGGCCGGACCCTGCGTGGCGGTTTCCTTCTTCTCCAGCGTCGAGGTCAGCGAGAACACGTCGGGAAGCCCGGTTTCAAGCTCGCCCACCACCTTGTCGAAGGTCGCCTGTGGCACCTCGCTCCCTGCAAGCAGCGTGACATCCGCGTCCGAGAAGGTGATCGAGCCCGACCCAAGTTCCGTCACAGCCCGGATGCCCAGCCCCACGGCCTCGGCCCAGCGGGGCGTCGGCGTTCCAAGTCCGACCTGGCAGACCGGTGCGCCTTCGACCCCCGCACCGGCGGCCGTCCGCAGGATCTGCGCCCGCGCCCGGTCGGTGTCGGCCGAGCAGCTGTCAAAGCGCGCGCCCTCGGCGTCCTTCACGAAGCGCAGGGTGAAGGGAGTGATGACCGGACGGGGCGCCGAGATGTCCAGGACAAGCTGCACATTGGCCGGGGCAAGCCCGCGCAACTCGGTCTCGAACCGACGCTTCTCGGCCTCGCTGTCGGCAATCGCCTTGACCTCGACCCGGTCGGCGGCGACCGAGATCTTGGACAGTTTCAGCCGCTGCAGGGCCTCCAGCCCGAAGGCCAGGGCCTCGTTCCAGGTTTCAGGAGCCGGATAGTCCGCCGTCTCAAGCATGTCCGGCAGTTCGGTTCCCTGCGCCAGCGCCGCCGCCGCATCGGACAGCGCCGTCTCGGTCAGGCCGCCGTCGCCGGGATTCTCCGGAATGAGCCCGCTCAGTTGCACCTCGTCCTCGGTCCGAAGCATCTCGACCGAAAACTTCGGGGCCTCGATGGCGGAAGCCGGGGCGACGTCCAGCCCGTCGCGGATGCGCGAGGTGTCGATCAGCGCGCCGACCATGTTGACCGCACGGAAGCGGTCGGCCTCGCGCGGGGCAGTGCCGGACAGCCGGACCTGAAGCCCGTCGGCATCGACGGTGATCCAGTCGATCCCGGCCTCGGCCAGCTTGGCGGTCACCACTTTCTGGGTCCGGGATTCGATTACCAGCGCGGCGCCGTAGGCAACCGACATCATCACCCCCGCCGCAAGCACGAAGGCAAGAAGCGCAAGTGTGGTGGAGGACAGCTTGGGGATGCGCTGCAGCAAAAGGACCTTCCGGAAGACTCGATATGCCCCCGCTTCCTAGGGGTTTGCGTGCGCCTGTTCAACCAAGCCATGCTGCGGCGGCAAGAAACGGCAGAGGGATCAGCCCCGCGTCCCGGTTTGCGCGGAACACCTGCAGGCAGGAGGCCGGGTCCTCAAGGTCCAGCCGCCGCATCTGCCAGCCGATGTGCCAGCCCATTGCCCAGACCCCGCCAAGCGCCACCACGAAGGCCAGCGGCCTATGCGCCTCGGCATGGGCCAGCACCACCGCCGCGCCGAAAAGGATCAGCGTCAGTGCGGCAAAGCCCCAAAGCCAGGCCCGGCTTCGATCGCCGAACAGCCGAGCGGTGGACTTCACGCCGATCAGCGCGTCATCCTCGCGATCCTGGTGGGCGTAGATCGTGTCGTAGTAAAGCGTCCAGGTGATCCCAGCCGCATAAAGCGCCACGGCGGCGGGCGGGGCCGTCCCGGCATGGGCCGCCCAGGCAAGAAGCGCACCCCAGTTGAAGGCAAGCCCCAGGAAGACCTGTGGCCACCAGGTGAAGCGCTTTGCAAAGGGGTAGATCGCCACCAAGGCAAGGCTCGCAACTCCCAGGCCTATGGCAAGCCAGTTGTAGGTGAACAGGATCCCCGCCGCGAGAAGCGCCTGCACCACCATCCAGACCAGAGCCGCCTTGACCGTCACCTGGCCCGATGGCAAGGGCCGCGACCGGGTCCGCGCTACCTGCGCGTCGATGTCGCGGTCGGTGATGTCGTTCCAGGTGCAGCCCGCTCCCCGCATGAGGAAGGCGCCGATCCCGCAGGACAGCGCCAGCCACAGATCCCAGCCCCGGAACCCGCCCACCCCGCCAGCCAGCGCGATGGCCCAAAGGCAGGGGATGAGCAGAAGCCAGGTCCCGATCGGCCGGTCCGCCCGGCTTAACCGCAGGTATCCGCGCGTCACGGGCGGAGCGTGAAGGTCTACCCAGTTCGCCTTCGGCGCATCCGCCACCCGGCCCGGAACCGTCTCCGGCACGGCCTCCACCTCTGGCAATTCGGGCGCTTGGGTCATAGGGTCTGGCTCATGGAAGCGAAGATCAGGCTCTATGTAGATCAGCCGCTTGGGGCGGGGCAAGCCGTGGCCCTGTCGCAGGACCAGGCCCATTACCTCACCGGCGTCATGCGGCTGGGCGAGGGCGCGGCCATCCTCCTCTTCAACGGCCGCGAAGGTGAATGGCGCGCCACGCTCGCCCAGGCCGGCAAGCGCAACGCCATCGCTGTCTGTGACGCGCCGACCAGGCCCCTGCAGCTCCCCCCCGACCTCTGGCTTCTCTTCGCCCCGATCAAGAAGGCCCGCACCGACTTCATCGTGGAAAAGGCCGTCGAGCTTGGCGCAGCCCGCATCCTTCCCGTCCAGACCCGCCACACCAATTCCGAGCGCATCCGTCAGGACCGCCTGCAGGCCCACGCGGTCGAGGCCGCCGAACAATGCGGCGCGACCTTTGTGCCGGAAGTCACCGACCTCCAGCATCTCGACAAGCTCCTGTCGAAATGGCCCGAGGACCGCCGCCTCTACTGGTGCGACGAGACCGCCGTCGGCCAGCCCGCCACGATAACGCCCGCGCAAGGCCCCGCCGCCATCCTGATCGGCCCCGAAGGCGGCTTCTCCGCCGACGAGGCCGCAAAGCTGCGCGGAAAGCCCAATGTCACCCCCCTCTCCCTCGGCCCACGGATCCTCCGCGCCGACACCGCCGCCGTCGCGGCCGTGACGCTCTGGCAGGCGGCCTGCGGGGACTGGCGATGAGCTTCATCCGGCCCGAACTCCTCGCCACCGCCCACCGCTGGCGCGAAGTGATTGGCGGAGCAGGGATTGCAGCACTTGGCGCATGGACAGCCACCCGCGGTGGCTATCTCCTCACGCCCCTCGGACTGGCCCTCCTCGCCCTGGGCGCGGGTTGGGCGCTTACCGCCCTCCGCCGCCTCCGGTTCCAGCAGGACGGCGAGGCCCCCGGCATCGTCCGCGTGACGGAAGCCCAGATCGCCTATTTCGGTCCCCGGGTCGGCGGCTTCATCGGCCTGCCGGAGCTGTCCGAGATCCGCCTCCTCACCCTGCGGGGGCGGCGCATCTGGAAGCTCAAGCAGGGCGACGGCCAGCTTCTTCACATCCCCGTGGAATCCGACGGGGCCGAGACCCTGTTCGATGCCTTCGCGACGCTTCCGGGTATCGACATGGCGGCGCTGGTTGCAGCGCTTGGCAGCGAGACCCCTGCCTCGGACAGCCGCGTCATCGCATTGGGCGAGGTCGACCGGCTGATCTGGTCGCGCAAAGGCGCAGGGGTGGTTGTGCGCTGACGCAGAGCCATCAGTTCGGCCGCATCACGGCTGAGGAAATCTTTCAATTGGCAAGAAGATTTGACCAAAGTCGGAGCTTGCCGCCCGCAGCCCCCTTGACTTGGCTTGCGCCGCTTGACACCTCTTGGCCTCCCGGTCGCACTGACCGGCAGGCGCAGCAGCACAGCCCCGGAGCCACCGTCCATGTCCATCCCTCAGTCCGGCGGCGGGCCCATCGAAAGCTTCGACCAGCTGGCGGCCTACATGGAAGCCGGCTGCAAGCCCCGCGACCAGTGGCGCATCGGGGCCGAACACGAGAAATTCGGCTGGCTGACCGATAGCCGTGCGCCCTTGCCCTACTCCGGCGACCGCTCCATCTCGGCGATCTTCGCGGGGCTTGAGGCCCGCTACGGCTGGCAACCCCTCCGCGAGGGCGAGAACGTCATCGGCCTGACCCGGAATGGCGCCAACATCAGCCTGGAGCCCGGTGGCCAGTTCGAGCTGTCGGGTGCCCCTCTTGCCTCGACCCTTGACGTGGGCGCCGAACTGCAGACCCACCTGGACGAGGTCCGCTCCATCGCCGACCCGATGGGAGTCCGCTTCATGGGGATCGGCGCACCTCCGGAATGGACCCACGAACAGATGCCGGTCATGCCCAAGGGCCGCTACCGGCTGATGACCGACTACATGGGGCGCGTCGGAACCCACGGCACGCAGATGATGTACCGGACCTGCACCGTGCAGGTGAACCTCGACTACGGATCCGAGGCCGACTTCGTGAAGAAGCTGCGGGTCGCGCTGGCCCTGCAGCCCGTCGCCACCGCGCTTTTCGCCAGCAGCCCCTTCTTCGAGGGCAAGCCCAATGGCCACCGCAGCTGGCGCAGCCGGATCTGGCGGTCGCTCGATGACAGCCGGACCGGAATGCTCCCCTTCGCCTTCGACCCCGGGATGGGGTTCCAGGCCTATGTCGACTGGGTTCTCGACGTGCCGATGTACTTCGTCTACCGCGACGGGAAATACATCAACGCGCTTGGGCAAAGCTTCCGCGATTTCCTTGCCGGAAAGCTTCCCGCGCTTCCGGGCGAAAAGCCCACGCTGTCCGACTGGGCCGACCACATGACCACCGTCTTCCCCGAGGCCCGCGCCAAGAAGTTCATCGAGATGCGTGGCGCGGATTGCGGGGACCAGGCCCATATCGCGGCCCTTCCGGCCTTCTGGGTGGGCCTCATGTACGACCAGACCGCCCTCGATTCCGCCTGGGATCTGGTTAGGGGCCTCGACGCCGAGACCCGCGAGGGCATGCGCGTGGCGGCCTCGGTCTCGGCCCTGCAGGGTGAGGCGGGGGGCGTGAAGCTACTCGACCTCGCCCGCGCTGCCGTTGGCCTGTCGCACGCGGGCCTCGTCGCCCGGGGGCTGGGCGAGGAAGTCCAACTCCTCCCCCTTGTCGAAAGCCTGAAAACGGGCCGGGTGCAGGCGGACAAGTGGCTGGACCTCTACAACGGCGAATGGGGCGGGGACCTCACGCCGCTTTACCAGGCCGCTTCCCTGTAAGGAGCCACCATGCGCACCGACTTCGACGCCGAGCTGGAAGACCGCCTGATCCGCTACTGCGCCATCGACAGCCAGAGCGATGAGGACAGCAAAAGCCAGCCCAGCACGCAGATCCAGTTCGGGATGCTGAACCTGCTGGTGGAGGAGCTCAAGGCCATCGGCGCGCAGGATGTGACCCTCACCGATTACGGCACTGTCCTCGCGACGGTCCCCGCCACGGCCGAAGGCCCGACCATCGGCTTCCTGGCCCATGTCGACACCGCCCCGGCCTTCAACGCAACCGGCGTCAAGCCCCGCGTGATCCGGGGCTACAACGGCGGGCCGGTCCGGTTTCCCGACGCGCCGGACCTGGAACTGTCGCCCGAGGTCTCGCCCTACCTTGGCACGCGTCTCGGCCATGACATCGTCACCGCCTCGGGCACCACGCTGCTCGGTGCCGACGACAAGTCCGGCGTCGCCGTCATCATGACCGCGGCGCGCCACCTGATCGCCAACCCGGACATTCCGCACGGGAAGATTCGCATCGCCTTCACTCCGGACGAGGAAATCGGCCGTGGCGTCGATCCCCGGCTGTCCAGTGATCTGAAAGCCGACTTCGCCTACACGCTCGACGGCGGGGCGGCGGGCGAGATCGAGTATGAAAGCTTCTCGGCCGACGGGGCCGTGGTGAAGATCGAAGGCGTGTCGGTCCACCCCGGCACGGCCAAGGACAAATTGGTCAACGCACTGCATCTGGCCGCGAAAATCATCTCGACCCTTCCGCAAGCCCGCATGACGCCCGAGACGACCTCGGACCGCGAGGGCTTTCTCATGATCTACGAGATGCGCGGCACGGCGGCGGAGTGTGAACTCCGCTTCATCCTGCGCGACTTCGAACTTGACGGGCTGGAGGCCAAGGGCGCGCTTCTGCGGCAGGTCTGCGAAACGGTCGCGGCCACCGAGCCCCGCGCGAAGATCACCTGCGAGATCCGTCCGCAGTACCGCAACATGCGCTACTGGCTGGAAAAGGACATGGCTCCGGTCGAACTCGCGCAGGCTGCGTGCTGCGATCTGGGGATCCAGACGAAATCGGTCCCGATCCGCGGTGGCACCGACGGCTCGCGCCTGACCGAGATGGGCGTGCCCTGCCCGAACATTTTCACCGGGATGCAGGAGCTTCACGGGCCGCGCGAATGGATCTCGGTACAGGACATGGGCCTTGCGACCCGGGTGGTGCTGCGGCTCGTCGAACGGGCGACGCTGAGGGGCTAGCGCGTCAGATTGGTTGCCGATCCGTAAACGTCCACGGGCAAGTCATTGATATCATTTCAGTGGCCCGCGCCGTCCCGCGTGGACAGTCAGGCCTTCTTCTGGCCGATCCGCGGCTCGGTTCCCGCCTTGATCCGCTTCAGGTTTTCCCAGTGCCGGACATAGATCAGCAGCGTCAGAACGAACGCCAGCACAAGCAGGCTGCCATCGGTCAGGATCAGGACCCACAGCCCAGACATCGCTGCCGCCACCAGCGCCGCGACCGAAGAAATCCGCCCGACACCGGCCATGACCAGCCAGGTCAGGCAGACTGCCGCGCCCACCATCCAGTTCAGGGCCAGAAGCAGTCCCAGGAAAGTCGCCACCCCCTTGCCGCCCTTGAAGCCCAGCCAGACCGGGAAAAGGTGCCCAAGGAAGGCCGCGAACCCGGCCACCTGCGCCGCATCTTCGGCGACGAGCCAGCGGGCGATCAGCACCGCCAGCGCCCCCTTGCCCCCGTCCAGAAGCAAGGTGGCCAGCGCCGCCCCCTTGTTTCCGGTCCGCAGGACGTTGGTTGCCCCGATGTTGCCCGACCCGATCTGCCGCAGGTCGCCGAGGCCCATCGCCCGGGTGACCAGCACGCCGAACGGGATCGAGCCCAGAAGATAGCCCAGCACGGCGGTCAGCAGGAGCATCCCCTGCGAGGTCACAAGTTCAGGCATCTTTCACTCTTCCGCCGAAAAGACCCGCGTCCCGCCGACCCAGGTGGCAAGCACCTTACCCTCCATCCGGGCGCCGTCAAACGGGGTGTTCTTGGACTTGGACCGCAGCTTGAACCGGTCCATCAGGAAGGGTGCGTCGGGGTCGAAGAGGATCAGGTCCGCGGGCGCGCCCAGGGCCAGGCGACCCTGTGGCAGGCCCAGGCGGTTTGCAGGGTTCAGCGCCATCGCGCGGAACAGGGCAGGCAGGTCCAGATGCCCGGCGTGATATAGGCGCATGGCGGCCGGCAGGAACGTCTCCAGCGCGACGGCGCCTGCGGCGGCCTCCTCGAAGGGCAGGCGTTTGGACTCCTCGTCCGCGGGCGTGTGCATCGAGGAGATCACGTCGATGGTCCCGTCCGCGACGGCAGCGACGATGGCAAGACGGTCCTGCTCGGACCGAAGGGGCGGCGTGAACTTGAAGAAGGTCCGGTAGTCGCCAACGTCAAACTCGTTCAGCGTCAGATGGTGGATCGAGGTGCCGGCCGTCACGTCCAACCCTGCAGCTTTTGCCCGTTCCAGCGCGGGAAGCGACTTGGCCGTGGTGATCTGGTCGGCGTGGTAGCGCACGCCCGTCATCTCGACCAGCGCCAGATCGCGTTCCAGTCCCATCCGCTCGGCCATTGGCGAGACGGCTGGGATGCCCCGCAGCGAGGCGAATTTTCCGCTGGTCGCCGATGCCCCTGACGACAGGCCTGGGTCCTGCGGATGGCCGACAACCAGGGCGCCAAGCGACCGGGCATAGGTCATCGCCCGGGTGATCGCCTTGGCATCGGCCGAAACCTGGAAAACGTCCGAAAACGCAATCGCCCCGGCGTCGCGAAGAAAACCGATCTCGGTCATCTCTCGTCCGTCGCGGCCCTTGGTCAACGCGGCCATGTGACGGATGCGGACTGGCGCCTCGGCGGCGCGGCGGGTGACGAACTCCAGCGTCTCTGGCGTGTCGATCGCCGGGTGGGTGTCGGGCCGGGCGATGATCGTCGTCACGCCCCCCGCAGCCGCTGCCGCCCCGGCCGAGCCGAAGCTTTCCCGGTGGCGTTCCCCCGGTTCGCCGATCTTGACGCCCAGGTCGACAATCCCCGGCGCAAGGCACTTGGCTCCGCAGTCCACGACCTGTGCGCCCTTCGGAGCCTTCTCGTCGCGGGCCAGGATCAGGCCGTCCTTCACGGTCAGGCTGCCGACGATGTCGGTCCCTCCCTCCGGGTCGATCAGGCGGGCGTTGGAAAAGTGGATCGTGGTCATGTCCGGTCCGTCCGAAGGTCCGGGAGGATATGCGACGGCGCGGGCGGCTTGTCCACTGGAACCCTTTATCCGAATGCAAGCCACAGAGCGACGGCCGCAACCAGGGCAAGCGCAAACCCCAGAAGCAGGAAGGCCGAGGTCGGGCGCTGGGGCGTGCGGTCTGGCGGCAGGTCAGGCGACAGGACCCCAGCCGCGGTGGTGGTCGGCAAAGGCTCGAAATGCACCGGGGGGTGCTCTTCGGCATAGGTCGCGACCAGCGTCAGGCGCCGATCCGGGGCCAACGTCACCTCGCGGCCGTGGAGCGCCTTGGACAGAAGGATCAGGACCGGCCCCTGCAGCGCGTCCAGTCGCGGGCGGTCGACGGTCAGCGCAGACGGGGGCACACCAAGCCCTTCAGCAAGGTAACCCGAAAGGCCCACGCCGGACAGGTCCGACAGGTCGAAGATCTCGACGAAGGCCGGGTCGAGGTCCGGGTCGCCCAGAAGCTCGACCGCGAGCCGCGCCTTGTCGCGCTGCAGGTCCTCCGGGGTCAGTTTCGCGCTGAAGACGCGAACGCCGTCGCGGTCGTGCGCAGGGATCGTCAGGCTCATCGGCGGCCCTCCATGATCCGGGCGGCGGTGGCGGTCGGATCGGATTGGTACTTGATCAGGTGGCGGTCGCCAGTGGTCGTCGTCACTTGCACTGCCCCCAGAAAGACCCTCGCCGATTGCAGTTGCGCCAGCGCTATCGCGCGTCCGCCGGGGCCGAGCAGGCGGCGGTCGGTCAGGCGCCAGACCTCTGCCAGCGCTTCGGACGCCAGATAGGCCGCTCGTGCACCGATGGCGAGGACCGCTCCGAAGGGACCGGCGACGGGGTAGGGGTTGCCCTGCCAGACGAGAAAGAGGCCCGCCGCGAATCCAAGGACGACGGCCATGATCAGGTGGCTGCGCCAGTAGGCGACCTTGTCCGGGCGAAACTCGGCCCGCAGGGTCTCGCCATCTTGCAGCGATGTGACCGTGCCGAGGATCGGGTCTGGCTCGATCCGGGCCATCAGGCGATCCAGACGATGACGATGGTGAAGACGGCGATGAAGACCAGAACGGCGGCGGCCACCATGCCGCCCTGGCGCATTTCCTCGCGCGTGGGTTTGCGGTCGGGGTCAGGGGTCATGCTGGCTCCTTCACGTCTGTCATCCCGGCTTTGCGCCCAGCCGCACCAGGAGGTCACACACTTCACCCGGGCCGGGCAGGCGTAGAAAGCCCATCTCGACGATCGGAAAACCTGCGCGAATGGCAGCTTCCCTCACGCCATCATACCTACGATCTTCCGCCCCCGCTCGGCCCTGAGGTTCCGGGCGAGAAGGTCCATGCAGGCCATCCGCACCGCGACGCCCATCTCCACCTGATCCTGGATTACCGAGCGGTTGATGTCGTCGGCCAGGTCTCCGTCGATCTCCACCCCCCGGTTCATCGGGCCGGGATGCATCACAATGGCCTCGGGCGAGGCGGCGGCCAGCTTCTCGGCGTCGAGACCGTAGCGGTGATAGTATTCGCGTTCCGAGGGGATGAAGCCGCCGTCCATCCGTTCCTTCTGCAGCCGCAGCATCATCACCACGTCCGCGCCCTTCAGCCCCTCGCGCATGTCGTCGAAAAGCTCGCAGCCAAAGTCCTCGACGCCCGAGGGCATCAGCGTCGGCGGTGCGATCAGGCGCAGGCGGTTTTCCATTTTCCCCAGCAGGATGAGGTTCGACCGGGCCACACGGGAATGGGCGATGTCGCCGCAGATGGCGATGGTCAGGCGCTGGATGCGGCCCTTGGCGCGGCGGATCGTGAGCGCGTCCAGAAGGGCCTGCGTCGGATGCTCATGCCGCCCGTCGCCAGCATTGAGGACCGCGCAATCGACCTTCTGCGCCAGTAGGTTCACCGCCCCGGAGGCCCCGTGTCTCACCACCAGGAGGTCCGGATGCATCGCGTTCAGCGTCATCGCGGTGTCGATCAGCGTCTCGCCTTTCTTCACCGACGAATTCGCCACCGACATGTTCATGACGTCGGCCCCCAGCCGCTTTCCGGCCAGTTCGAAGGATGACTGCGTGCGCGTCGAATTCTCGAAGAAGAGGTTGATCTGCGTCATCCCCGCCAGCACGTCGGACTGCTTGACCGTGCGGCGGTTCAGATCGACGTAGCGGTCGGCGAGGTCGAGGACGGTGGTGATCTCCAGCGGTGAAAGCTGTTCGATCCCCAGAAGATGGCGGGCGCGAAAGGCCATGGTCGTCCCCCTCTAGGGTCTGATGTCCGGTTTCCCCCTCTATCGCAAAGGGCGCGGGGCGCGGCAAGGGAAAGGCTCGTCGACGACTTCGTCACTCCTCGCTGGTCTTCCGACGAGAAGCCGAAGGCGCACGAGGAGGCGCCCAGAAGGCGTTACTTCCGCTTAAGATGCTCCTCTAGGCGCGGCATGATCTCGACGAAGTTGCAGGGCCGGTGGCGGCTGTCGAGCTGGGGCTTCAGGATCTCGTCCCAGGCATCGCGGCAGGCACCGGGGCTGCCGGGGAGGGCGAAAAGGTAGGTCCCGCCAGCCACACCCCCCGTCGCACGGCTTTGCACCGCGCTGGTCCCGATCTTCTGCATCGAGACGATGGTGAAGACGGTCCCGAAAGCCTCGATTTCCTTTTCGTAGACCTCGCGATGGGCCTCGACCGTGACATCGCGGCCGGTCAGGCCCGTTCCGCCGGTTGTCAGGATCACGTCGATCTGCGGGTCGGAAATCCACGCCCTCAGGCGGTCTACTATGGCAGGACGGTCGTCAGGGACGATCCCGCGATCTGCCAGCACGTGCCCCGCCTCGACGAGCCGATCCACCAGCGTGTCGCCGGACTTGTCCGTCTCGGTCGTCCGGGTGTCGCTGACTGTCAGGACCGCGATCCGGACCGGGTGGAAGGGCAGTGTTTCGTCGATCCGGGACATGTTCAGTTCCTTGACATGAACGCGAGGCGCAAGGCCAGCGCGCCGAAGATCGTGGCGCTGATCCGACCCAGCCATATCGCAAGCCGGGCCGAGCGGGCGATGCGCTGGCCGATCGAGCCGGCAAAGAGGCCGACGGCCCCGTTGACCACCAGTCCGCCCAGGGAAAACACCAGGCCAAGTGTCAGGAATTGCGGAAGGATCGGACGAGAGGGATCCACGAACTGCGGCAGGAAAGCGAGGATGAACAGGATCACCTTGGGGTTCAGCAGATTGACCATCAGGCCCTGCCAGAAGGCCCTGACCGTCGAGGTCGGGGTCACTTGAGCCTCTGCCCCGAATGGCGAAGCGCGCAATGCTCCCACGGCAAGCCACAGGAGGTAGCCGACCCCCAGCCAGCGGATCACCTCGAAGGCCGCAGGATGCGCGGCTATCAGCGCCCCCAGGCCCAATGCCGCGAGGAGGGTATGGACCATGCCCCCCAGAGCGATCCCGAAGTTCGCCGCCATTGCAGCCCTGCGGCCGGATTTCAGCCCCTGGCCAAGGCAGAACATCATGTCCGCGCCCGGCGTCAGGTTCAGCGCCAGCCCGGCGGGGATGAAGGCCAAGAGCGTCAGGGGTTCGACCGGCAGCATCAGCGAAGCCGCGTCTGCAGCGACAGAAGGTCCGCCCAGGCTTCACGCTTTGCGCCCGGATTGCGCAGCAGGTAAGCCGGGTGGGTCATCGGAAGCAGGGGCTTGCCAAGCGCCTCCGACCAGTTCCCCCGCGCCCGCAGGATACCCTTGGACCCGGTCAGCGCGAACAGCGAGGTGTTGCCCACGGCCACGATCACCTGCGGGTCGATCAAAGCGATATGGCGTTCCACGAAAGGCAGCATCATTGCGATCTCCGCCGGTTCCGGGTCGCGATTGCCAGGGGGGCGCCAAGGCATGACGTTGGTGATGTAGAGGGCCGACTGCGCGTCCGGCGAGTTGCGCGACAGGCCGATGGCGGCGAACATGCGGTCGAGGAGTTGCCCTGCCCGACCCACGAAGGGGCGGCCTTCGCGGTCCTCTTCGGCCCCCGGAGCCTCGCCGAGGACCAGCACACGGGCCTTGGGGTTTCCATCGGCGAAAACGGTGTTTCGCGCACCCTTCTTTAGATCGCAATGCTGGTAGCTGGTCAGGGCTTCGCGCAGGGCCTCAAGTGTTCCGGCGTGGCCGGCGGCGGCACGTGCAAGAGCCACCGGGTCAGCCGATGGCGCGGCAGGCGTGGGAGGAGAAGAAGCCTTTGCTGCCAAAGGCTTGGTGGCATCGACCGCCAGTTCGTAGCGGTTGACCGGGGCGCCCCCGATCGTTTCGTCCGCGCCTGCGTCAACCTGCCAGGCGAGCGCGGCCAGCGCGGCGTGCCAGTCTTCGGCGATTTCGGCGGCGATTCCCATGCGCAGAAGAGTAGGGCCCGACCGACAGGGCCACAACCCTGCGTCAGGGCGCCGGGCAGCCCCGGACCTCGACCGCACCGTTCGCTGCAAGAATGGTCATGGTGACACCCGACCGGTCCAGCGCGAAGGGCGCGCCGTCTGGTGGAACGAGTTCGGTGATGCTGATCAACTCGCCCCCGCGCCGTTCGGTGATCGACTCGGCCACCCAGACTTCACGGTCCGCGGTCTCGAATGCCACAACCTCTGGCCGGCCCGGGTCGGGCATCCGGACCTTGGCGGTCAGGCGGAGGCCGTCGGCGATAGGATCGACCTGGCAGGCAACCTCGGTCACCCCGGCTTCGCGGGCGGTGGCGGCGCGCTGGGCGAGGGCGTTCTGGATAGCGGGGTCCGGCGAGCCAGGGGACGTAAGGTCCGAAGCAAGTGACAGGCTGGCCGGAAGGCAGATCTCGTCGCAGACCCCAAGCTCGACCGAGACCGACAGGCTCACCGCGCGGGAGGGATCCTTCGGCGTGATTTCCACTGGCAGGACAAGGCGTTCGTGGTAGCCGATGGTCTGCATCCCGTTCAGCTCGAACACCTGCGGCGCGGGCCAGTGGATGCGGACGGACTTCACGTTCTCGGACCCCGACCAGTCGAAGGTCGGTGGGATCCCCGCATCGCCGGGGCTGCGCCAGTAGGTCTTCCAGCCGGGGGCAAGCTGCAGCTCGACAGCAGCCATGTGCGCCCCGTTTTCCATTTGCCATCCGGACCTTAGCTGAGCCGAAAGGACATCGTCCTGCGTCGTGGCAAGGGCAGGGGCAGCAAGGAGGGCGAGGCAGACGGCGCTTTTGATCATGTGAGGAACATAGGAAAAGCCGGGCGGTTGGGAAATCACTTTGCGGCGACGCGTCGTGAGCGTGGCAGAATGGCCATTGTCACGACGGGGCGCGGCGTTATCTTTCAATGAGTTGGAGGAGGTGCCCGATGGACCTTTCCGGACAGATCCTGATTGCCATGCCAGGCATGGCCGACCCCCGGTTCGAGCGGAGCGTGGTGCTGGTCTGTGCCCATTCGGATGAGGGCGCGATGGGACTGATCGTCAACAAGCCCTTGGAGGACCTGAGTTTTTCCGGCCTGCTCGACCACCTCAACATTCCCCGCGCGCCCTCGGGCCGCGAGATCAGTGTGCATTTCGGTGGGCCGGTGGAGCGGGGGCGGGGGTTCGTCCTGCACTCCACGGACTGGGAGCGGGGCGGGGCCGAGGGCACGATGCAGGTGCCCGGCGGCCTGGAAATGACCGCGACGATCAATGTTCTCGAGGCCTTGGCCGCGGGTGGGGGGCCGGGCAAGGCATTGCTTGCATTGGGCTATTCAGGCTGGGGGCCGGGTCAGTTGGAGGCCGAGATCGCGCGGAACGACTGGCTGACCTGCGAGGCGCCGGAGGGGCTGCTGTTCGCACCCGATGACGGCGGCAAGTGGTCGGCGGCACTGCGCGGGATGGGGATTGATCCATTGACCCTGAGTTCGGCGGCGGGACGGGCCTGAGGCGGCCGCAAGGACCTCTGGTAAAGGTTTGGGAACGCTGCGTTAATCCGGGGGATTTCCGAGAGATTATCGGTATGGCATGTGTCGGGCATGTGTCGGGTATCTGTACCGACGCCTGGCGGGCGGATGGGCGTTAACTGAGACCGTGTCTCAACCTTCGATCCAGATTCGGTATCGCGCGATTCGCTTGTGTCCGGGCGTCCTGTCTGACTACTGCTGCGGCTGGAGAAGCCAGACCGGGGGAAATCATTGTCCGTCGTAGAGTTGCTTTTGCAGGTCGACCATCTGCCCTTCAGGCCGAGTTCCGTGGTCGCGGATCGCATTCGCGCGCTTGGTCGCACGGAAGATCTCATGTTTTCCCCGGACCAGAAGCGCCTTGCGATTGCCGGGTTCAGCGGGAACAAGATTCTTGTCATCCGCCTGAGTACAATCACCGAAGACCGCGGCACCTGCGTTCTGGCAGATGCATGCGTCGAGCTTGTCTGCCCCGACTTCGCGCAACCGCATGGTCTTTCCTGGATCGATGATGAGACCCTGGTTGTCGCCAACCGCAAGAAGGATGTGATCGTCGTTCCCGTCCCCCCGACAAGCGACGCGGGCGCGACGGTCGAGGTTGAACCTCTTCTAAGTCTGTCCGGAGGAAGCGACGGGATCATCAGTACGCCCGGATCGGTCGCTGTCGCCCGACTGAGCGACCAATACTTCGACTTCCTCGTGTGCAACAATTACCGGAACTACATCTCGCGCCATATCGTGCGCCGGACGAACGGATTTGAGGTGGTTTCTGGTGTTCGACTTTTTGAAGAGGGTCTGAAGGTTCCAGACAGCATAGCCGTCAGTTCGGACGGCGAGTTGGTCGCCGTGAGCAACCATTACGGCAAGCGCGTCGACCTGTTCGAGAACAATTCCGGTAGTGACAAGCTGTCGCCTCCTGTTTTCTCGCTGGGTGTACCTCACTATCCGCATGGTGTCCGGTTTGCGATGCAGGACCGACTTATCCTGGTCGCGGACGCCGGTGCACCTTTCGTGCATGTTTACGCACGCGGTGAAGGTTCATGGAAAGCGTCGACCGGCCCGACGGCATCAATCAGGGTGCTGGATGATCAGACATTCAAGCGCGGGCAGGTAAATCCAGAGGAAGGCGGGCCAAAAGGGCTGGATATCCTGGCTGACGGCAGCCTGCTTGCGGTCAGTTGTGAAGAAGTGCCGGTGGCCTTTGTCGACTTCAGGCCTGTCCGCGATCAGCTCGTTGGTCCTGCCGCCCATGAACTTGTGCAGTCGCGATCCCGGGACGTCCGGATGGTGGACACCCTGGTTGCGACGCTCAAGAGCCAGCATGCCCAGATCGGTGTCCTGGAAGCAGAATTGAGGGCCAGACGGAATGGACGTCTGCACCGGCGGATCAAGCGCCTGTTGAAACGGGCGAAGCACAAGGTATTCGGTTAGCCGTCACGGACGGAATTGGCTGCGGCGGGGGCGGTGCCCTTTGCCTCGGACGTCACTCCCCGTAGGGCACCCAGACGGTCTTGACCTCGGTCGACTGCGCGAGGAATGCCCGGCCTTCGCCCTCGGCCCCCATCCAGTTCCGCGCGCGGCCGTGGTTGACCCAGGTGCGCTTTAGGTTGCCGGCGGCTTCGCGCTCGATGAGGGCGGAGAGGTTCTGGGAGGAGAAGTTCCACACAGCGTCGACGTCCATGTGGCCGGCGAGGCTTTTCGCCAGGTCGGGGACGGGGCCGGTGACGATGTTGACGACTCCGGCGGGCACGTCGGAGGTGTCGAGGACCTGGTAGAAGTCGGTGGCGGAGAGGGGGGCGACCCCTGGCACGAGGACCGTGGTGTTCCCCATCGCGATGGCGGGGGCCATGACGGAGACGAGGCCAAGGAGGGGGCATTCGTCGGGGAGGAGGGCTCCGATCACGCCCACGGGTTCGTTCATCGCAAGGGCGATGCCGCGGATCGGGACGGATTTGGCGGCGCCGTCGTATTTGTCGGCCCAGGCGGCGTAGGTGAAGAGGCGCTGGATGCTCGCGGCAACTTCGGCTGCGCCGGGTTTGCCGGTGAGGTCCTGGAGGCGCTGGGCGAACTCGGCGGCGCGGGCGGAGAGGTTTTCGGCGATGAAGTAGAGGACCTGGGCGCGGTTGTAGGCCGTTGTTTTTGCCCAGCCTTTGGCGGCGTGGGCGGCCTCGACGGCGTTGCGGATGTCCTTGCGGTTGCCGATCCCGACATGGCCGAGGAGTTTGCCCCTGGGGCCGTAGACGGGTTGCGAGTAGCCGCTGTCGGGGCGGGCCTGTTTGCCGCCGATGTACATCTTGGCGGTGCGGTCGAGGGCGTCGACCTCGGGTTCGCTCGGGGCCGGGAGGGGTTGGGCGGGTTTGAGGGCCGCGGGTTTGGCGGCGGGCTTGAGGTAGGCCATCAGGCCCTCCCACCCGCCTTCGCGGCCGAAGCCGGATTCGCGGACGCCTCCGAAGCCTGCGGCGGCGTCGAAGAGGTTGGTGGCGTTGATCCAGACGACTCCGGCTTTCAGCTTGGGGGCCACGTCGAGGGCGAGGTTGATGTTCTCGGTCCAGACGGTGGCGGCGAGGCCGTAGCGGGTGTTGTTGGCCAATGCGACGGCTTCCTCGGGCGTGCGGAAGGTCATGGCGACCAGGACGGGGCCGAAGATTTCTTCCTGCATCAGCGGAGAGGCGGTGCCGAGGCCGGTGATGAGGGT
>Ga0208243_1000180_pt1 | contig 47197 bp, 43 predicted proteins | sample Subbio2Aug_QV12A_FD_184826 | JGI IMG/M metagenome (GOLD analysis project Ga0208243, IMG submission 184826) | Serpentinite rock and fluid subsurface biosphere microbial communities from McLaughlin Reserve, California, USA - CR12Aug_QV12A (SPAdes) | ecosystem: Environmental > Terrestrial > Deep... | reverse complement strand
GGTCCAGTCATTCCGCCGCGTGGGGCGCGGACTTCTTCCGCCCGAGCGCCTCTTCCAGAAGCGAGATCCTGCCCTGGAGGAGCGCCACGTCGACCTGGTTGCGGGCCACGTTGTCGGCCAGGACGAGCGGGTCGGGCGCCACCGGCTCGACGTCCTTCTTGCCGATGAAGCGGCTCAGGACCCAGGAGAAGAAGCGCGAGAGGTCGTCCATCGCGAGATACATCGAGGGCACGACGACAAGGCTCAGGACCGTCGAGACGATGATCCCGCCCATCACCGCGATGGCCATCGGCGCACGGAAGGCCCCGCCTTCGCCAACACCAAGGGCAGAAGGCAGCATCCCGGCGGACATGGCGATGGAGGTCATGACGATGGGACGCGCACGCTTGTGCCCGGCCTCGACCACCGCCTCGATCCGGGACATGCCGCGGGCCCGCATCTCGATGGCGAAGTCGATCAGCAGGATCGCGTTCTTCGCGACGATCCCCATCAGCATCAGGATGCCGATCAGGACGGGCATGGAGAGCGGGTTCTGCGTGATGATGAGCGCCGCCGCCACCCCGCCTACGGACAGGAGCAGCGAGAAGATGATCGTGATCGGCTGCAGGACCGAGTGGAAGAGCAGGATAAGCACGAACATCATCAGAAGGACGCCCAGGATCATTGCGTTCTGGAAACTGCCCAGAAGCTCGGCCTGGACCTCGGCGTCGCCCGACGGGGTGATCTGGACCGAGGCGGGAAGGTTCAGCGTCGGCAGGATTTCCTGGAACCGCGCGGTGGCCTGGTCAAGCACGTAGCCCGGGGCGATGTCGGCGCCAAGCGTGGCGACGCGCAGGCGGTTCAGGCGCTTGACCACCGAGGGACCCTCGGCCACCTCGACAGTGGCGACAGCGGCCAGCGGCACGGGGCCGGTCGATGACATGACCTTGAGTGCCGAGAGGCGGGCAAGGTTGTCGCGTGAGGCTTCGTCAAGCTGCACCCGGATCGGGATCAGCCGGTTGTCGATCGAAAGCTTGCCAAGTGCGGCAGAGACATCGCCGATGGTGGCGACCCGGACGACCGAGGCGATCTGCTGGACGGTGACGCCCAGGCGGGCGGCCTCATCCGCCTTGGGGGTGATCTGGATTTCCGGGCGTGGCAGGGCGGCCTCGGTCGAGGTGTTGAGGAACATGGGTTCCTGGCGCAGCGCCTCTTCGATCTTCTGGATCGCAAGGTTCAGGTCGTCCTCGTCATCCGAGAGGATGTCGTAGGAGAAGGGTCGCGCACCGCCGCCCATCGTCGCGGCCTTGAAGGCGCGGACGTCGGGGACAAGCTTCAGGGCCTCGAACACCTCGGCCTCGATCTCGCTTTGCGGGCGGATGCGGCCGGTGGACGGGATCTCGGGGATCAGGGCGTTGATGACCGGCAGCGCCTCGCCCAGGTCGATCAGCTTGCGCTGGAGCCCGTTGTCGAGCCGGTCGAGGATGATGGTGAAGGTGGCGCGGCGGGTGTCGCGGTCGCCAAGGGGCGTGGAGCCGCCGATGACGAGGACGGATTTCACGCCGTCGATGTCCTTGACGATCTCGCGCATGGCGTCGGTGGTGGCGGCGGTGTCGTCCAGGGTCGATCCGGGGGGAAGCTCGACCGACACGACGATGCGGCTTTCATCCTCGGGCGGGAACAGGCTGCCCGGAACCTGAAGCATGGCGATGACCGAGAAGATCACCACGATCACCGCGACGACGAGGGTGACGTAGTAGGTCGGCAACGCCAGCCAGCGGCGCTTGGAGGAGCGGCGTACCTTGGTCGTCGAGCGCACCATCCGCATGTAGCCGCGCATGATTGGCCCGTCCTTTTCGCCGTCCTCATGGCCGACGGCGTCCTTGGTGCGCATCAGGTAGGCGGCCATCATCGGCGTGATGAGGCGGGCGACGAGAAGCGAGAAAAGGACGGCGATGGCTACGGTCAGGCCGAATTGTCGGAAGTACTGGCCGGGGATGCCTGGCATGAAGGACACCGGCACGAAGACCGCGACGATGGTGAAGGTCGTGGCGATGACGGCGAGGCCGATCTCGTCCGCGGCCTCGATCGCGGCGCGGTAGGGGGTCTTCCCCATGCGGATGTGTCGCGCGATGTTCTCGATCTCGACGATCGCGTCGTCGACAAGGATGCCGGTGGCGAGGGTCAGCGCGAGGAAGCTGACGAGGTTCAGCGAGAAGCCCAGCATGTCCATCAGCCAGAAGGTGGGGATGGCCGAGAGGGGCAGGGCAACGGCCGAGATCAGCGTGGCGCGCCAGTTCTTGAGAAAGGCCAGCACGACAAGGATGGCGAGGATGCCGCCTTCCAGAAGCGTGTGGATCGCGGATTCGTAATTGCCATAGGTGTAGAAGACGGAATCGTCGACCATGGTGATGGCGACGTTCGGGTGCTGGGTCCGCAGGTCCGCGACGACCTCGTTGGTGATCTCGGCCACCGAGACCTCGGACGCGCCCTTGGACCGGAAGACGAGGAAGGTGACGCCCGGCTCGCCGTCGATGCGGGAGAAGCTCTTCAGCTCTTCGTAGCTGTCGATCACCTGGCCAAGGTCGGAGAGCTTGACGAAACGGCCCGAGGGAAGTGCGATGGGGGTGTTGGCGAGGCTTTCGACGGTGCCCTGGTCACCGAGCGTGCGGATCACCTGCTCGCTGTCGCCAAGGCTGATCTTGCCGGCGCCGAGGTTCGCGTTGGTCTGGGCGATCTGGGCGCTGATGGCCTGCGCGGTGACGCCGTAGCTGTCGAGCTTCACCGGGTCGAGTTCGACGCGGATCTCGCGGTCGGCCCCGCCGATGCGGGTCACGCGGCCGATGCCGGGCTTGCCCTGCAGCGCGCGGGTGACGGTGTCGTCCACGAACCAGGAGATCTCCTCCATCGTCATGTCCGGGGCGGTGACCGCGAAGGTCATGATCGCCTGGCCCTCGACGTCGATCCGGGTGACGATCGGGGCCTCGATCCCGCCGGGCAGGTCGCCGCGGATCTGGTCGACGGCGTCCTTCACGTCCTGGACGGCCTTGTCGGTCGGCACTTCCATGCGGAATTCGATGACCGTGGTCGAAACGCCGTCCGTCACGGTCGAGGTGACACGCTTGGCCCCGGTGAGGCCCGCCACGGCGTCCTCGATCTCTTTCGTGACCTGGCTTTCCATCTCGGCCGGTGCGGCACCCGATTGGGCGACCGAAACGGCGACGAGGGGGACGTCGATGTTCGGGAAACGGGTGATCGGCAGCGCGTTGAAGCTTTGCCAGCCGAGCACGAGAAGCAGGAAGAAGGCCAGAAGCGGCGCGACCGGGTTGCGGATCGACCAGGCGGAGAAGTTCATGGCGCTCTCCTCAGTTCACGGCGGCGGGGGCGGGGACCGGGTTGATCCGGTCGCCGGGGCGGACGAAGGCGCCCGCCTTGGTGACGACGGTGTCGCCCTGCGAAAGCCCCTCGGTGATCTCCACGAGGCCGCCGTCCCGGATGCCGGTCTTGACGGGGATCCGCTCCACGACTCCGTCCACCACCCGCATCACCGTCGTGCCTTCGACCGAGGAGCCGATGGCGGTGACGGGCACGGCAAGGCCCTCGGTTTCGGCGGCAAGGATCTCGGCTTCGACGAACATGCCGGTGCGAAGCGAGGCATTGTCGCTGTCCACGGTGATCCGGGCCCGGCCCAGTCGGGTGACGGGGTCGATGGCGGGTTCGACGAGACGCACGGTGCCTTCCAGCACGCCGGCCATGCCGACGGCGCGCAGGCGGGCCTTCTGCCCGGGGGCGAGGCGGAGGAGGTCGGTCTCGGCCACGTCGGCGCGCAGTTCCAGCGCCGCGTCGCGGGTGATGACGAACATGGGCTGGCCGGCGGCGGTGGCAATGGCGCCGATCTTGGCATTGCGGGCTACGACCTTGCCCGAGACCGGGGCCTTCACCTCGGTCCGCGCCAGGTTCAATTCGACATTCTCCAGCCGCGCCTCGGCAAGGGCAAGCTGGGCGCGGGCGCTTTCAAGGCCCTGGGTCGCGACCATGACGCGGGCGTTGGCAGCCAGGGCGTTGGCGGTGGCGGTGTCGGCCTGGGCCTGCGGCGCGGTGCCCTGTTCGCGAAGCTTCGCGGTCCGGTCGGCCACGCGCTGCGCTTCGTCCCGGGCGGTCTGCGCCTCGACCAGCTGTGCCTCGGCCTGGGCGATGGTGGACTTCGCGGCGGCCAGCGAGGCGGCCACCTCGGTCTTCTGCAGTTCAAGCGTGGTGTTGGAGAGCACCGCCATGACCTGGCCCTCGGTGACCATGTCGCCCACGTCGACCAGAAGCTGGTCCAGCGGCTGGCCTTCGACGAGGGGTGCCACCTGCACTTCCTCGACGGCGGCGATCAGTCCCGAGGCGATGACCCGGTCGGACAGCCCGGCGATTCCTACGGTCGAGACGGTGATCGCGGGAAGCACCGGCTCGACGGCGGGTGCGTTTTCTGCGGCAACGGCCTCTTGCGCCTGGGCGGGAAGGAGGGGGGCACAAGCGAGGAGAGCGGCAAGGATCAGGGACGGGCGCATGGGCTTAGCCTTCTGCTTTGTCGTTGGAGATATGGGCAAGGATGCCGTCGATCACGGCGACGACCTGGGCGGCAAGAGCGGGGCTCGCGGGGCCGCATTGGGCGGTGCGGGTGGCCATCGCCTTCACCAGCATGACAAGCATCTGGCACTGGCCTTCGTAACGGACGCGGGCTTCCTCGATCGGGCGGCGGGTGGTGTGGGCGAAAATCTGGGTCAGCAGGGAAACGATGGTCTCTTCCATCTGCCGGGCCGCTTCGCCGATCTCGGGCTTGCGGATCGCGGCGGCGGTGATTTCGGCCCAGAGCTGGCCGTCCTTCATCGACTCTTCCGAGAAGTGGTTCAGGATGCGTTCGCGCAGGCAGAGCATCGGTTTGTCCGAGGTCTGGATTTCCGCGAACTCGCCCTGGATCTCGGCCAGGTCGTAACCGCACATTGCCTGGACGATGGCGGCCTTGGAGGGGAAGTAGCGATAGAAGTTGCCAACGCTCATGCCGGCGGCACGCGCAAGGTCCTGCATCGAGGCGCCGTCGAAGCCCTTTTCGGCGAAGGCCTGGCGGATGGACGCCAGGATCTCGTGGCTGCGCTCCTCGGCGGCGGGGATGGGGTGGGGCAGTGGTGGCATGGTCATCGGATGTGGGAATGAACGTTCATTCACTCCAGATAGAGAGAACGTCCGTAAGGTCAAGCAGGATTACGGGGGAAGGGCGAAATTGGATGGGTCGGGGTTCACTTTTTCCCGGATTTGGCCCAAGGAAGCGGCAACCAAGGGGTGCGCGGCATGGCGACGGGCTTCAGTTTCACAGTGGCGGCGACGGATGGCGCGGCTCGGTCCGGGGTGATTTCCACGCCGCGCGGAGAGATTCGCACCCCCGCCTTCATGCCGGTCGGCACGGCTGCGACAGTGAAGGCGATGCTGCCCGAAAGCGTGGCGGCGACGGGGGCGGACATCCTTCTGGGTAACACCTACCACCTGATGTTGCGTCCGACGGCGGAACGCGTTGCGGCGCTGGGCGGGCTGCACAGGTTCATGAACTGGTCGAAGCCGATCCTGACCGACTCGGGCGGCTTTCAGGTGATGTCGCTGGGCGCCTTGCGGAAGTTGACCGAGGAGGGAGTGCGCTTTTCCTCGCATGTCGACGGGTCGAAGCACATGCTGACGCCCGAGCGCAGCATGGAGATCCAGAAGCTTCTGGGGTCGGACATCGTGATGTGCTTCGACGAATGCCCGGCCTTGCCTGCCGATGAGGCGACGGTGGCGAAGTCGATGCGCCTGTCGATGCGCTGGGCGCAGCGGAGCCGCGATGCCTTTGGCGACCGGCCGGGCCATGCCCTCTTCGGGATCATGCAGGGCGGCGTCACGCGGGATCTGCGCGAGGAATCTGCCGAGGCACTGAAGGCCATCGGGTTCGACGGGTACGCCGTGGGGGGCCTTGCGGTGGGCGAGGGGCAGGAGGCGATGTTTTCCGTCCTCGACTACGCGCCGGGCTTCCTGCCCGAGGACAAGCCCCGCTACCTGATGGGGGTGGGCAAGCCCGACGACATCGTCGGCGCGGTGGAGCGCGGCATCGACATGATGGACTGCGTGCTGCCGTCCCGGTCGGGCCGGACGGGTCAGGCCTGGACGGCACGGGGGCAGGTGAACCTGCGGAACGCCCGGCACAAGGACGACCCCCGCCCCTTGGAAGAGGGCTGCCAGTGCCCCGCCTGCCGCGGCTATTCCCGCGCCTACCTGCACCACGTGGTGAAGGCGGACGAAATCATCGGAAGCATGCTGCTGACCTGGCACAACCTGCACTATTATCAGGTGCTGATGCAGGGGTTGCGGGAGGCGATCGCGGGGGCGCGCCTCGCAGGATTCGTCGCTGGTTTTCACGCACTTCGGGCCGAGGGCGATATCGAGCCGGTCTGACCGGTTCCGCCGCCCGCCCGGCCCAACGAAACGCACCTCGCACGCGTTTCATCCCCCGGTCGGGCCCTTATGTGGTGGATCGCGCAAGGGTGACCACAAACTGTGTCCGTTTGGTCACATTTGACTATCCGTATGTATAGGTCTGCAGACGTTAATCTTCGGTTAACGTTCGTTTTGCGATCACCGGGCTGCACGGCCCGAAACAAGGGTCGCACCACGGGGCAGGCAAAGACATGGCAACGTTCTCCATTTGGGCGCGGCAGGATTCGGTCACCGCCCAGAACGCGACACTGAACCCGATCGGGACGAACCAGGCGCCGACCATGAACCTGGTCTTTACCGACAACAATACGGGCGATCTGTCGCTGGAGTGGAACAACGGGCTGCCCGATCCCGATACCCAGGTCATCATCGGTGGGACGGCTTACAATTTCACCGTCCTGCTGACCGGCACGTTGCCCGGCAACTCGCAGGTGCCAGAGGTCTTGGCCGGCCGAACCGTCGCGTTGATCGAGGTCACGGTCAACGGAGAGACGCGGCAGTATTTCTTTGTCCTCGGTGAGCCGCCAGCCACGCTTGAGCAGATGAATGGGTTCGGCAATGGCGCGATCCCCCTTAGTCTGATCGATATCGATCCGCCGCCCTTCTGCTTTGCGAAAGGCGCGATGATCGAGACGCCACGCGGATACCGGGCCGTCGAGAGCCTGGCCGCGGGCGATCTGGTGCTGACCGAGGACGGCCGCAGCGTTCCAGTCGCCTGGATCGGCCGGTCCAGCTACCCGGCGGCGCGGGCCAGGCGCGAAGATCGGCTGCGTCCGGTCCATGTGCGTGCTCACGCCTTCGGACCGGGACTGCCGGAACGTGAGCTGGTCCTGTCGCCGCAGCACAGGATCGTGGTCGAGGGGCCGGCCTGCGAACTTCTGTTCGGGATGGAGCGGGCCTTCGTGATCGCGCGTCACCTGCCGGCGCATATGGCCGAGATGCCGGACCCGCAGGACGAGGTGGTGTATTTCCACCTGCTTCTGTCCGAGCACGAGATTCTGCGGGCAAACGGCCTGCCCTGTGAAAGCCTTCAGCCGGCACGGCGGATGATCGAAGCCCTGTCGACCGCGGCCGAGGAGTCGCTCCTTGGCGTGCTGTCCGCGCTGGGGATGGACGGGATGCTGCAGCGCCCGGACGCCCTGCCGACCCTGAATCATCGCGAAGCACGCGTCCTCTTTGCCGCGATGGCCCCGGTTTTCCGGCCGCTTCCGGACACTTTCGCGCGAGGCGCCCTGCAGCATTAGGCGCAGCGCTGGGCCCTGGCGGGCAATTCTCGGCTGTCCTGCGCGCAATCAGTCTTGTCGCCGCCGACGCAGAGGTTCATTCTGACGAACCAAACCGGAACTTGAATCCCCTGCCGGGGGACCACAAGTTAACACCACTGAAGGCGGAGCGGGCAGGGTTGCCGATGGTCGGGACCCCGTATCGCTGCCGCGAACGAAGGTAGACATATGAGCACCCAAAGCTATCCGGTCCTGCCCCTGCGCGACATCGTGGTCTTCCCCCACATGATCGTGCCGCTCTTCGTCGGTCGCGAAAAGTCGGTCCGCGCTCTGGAAGAGGTCATGCAGGACGACAAGCAGATTCTCCTGTCCTCGCAGAAGGATCCGACGGCGGATGACCCGGCGTCGGACGGCATCTTCCGCGTGGGCGTCCTGGCCAATGTCCTGCAGCTGCTGAAGCTGCCCGACGGCACCGTGAAGGTTCTGGTCGAAGGCAAGTCGCGCGTGAAGATCACCGGCTTCGTCGAGAACCCCGCCTTCTTCGAGGCGACGGCCGAAGTGCTGCCCGAGACCGAGGGCGACGCCACGGCGGTCGAGGCGCTGGTCCGCGCCGTGAGCGAGGAGTTCGAGCGCTACTCGAAGGTCAAGAAGAACATCCCCGAGGAGGCGCTTGCCGCCGTCTCGGATACCCGCGAGCCTGCGCGGCTGGCCGACCTTGTGGCCGGTCACCTGGGTGTCGACGTGGGCCAGAAGCAGGCCATTCTCGAGACGCTGGATATCTCGGAGCGGCTGGAAAAGGTCTACGGCCACATGCAGGGCGAGCTGTCCGTCCTGCAGGTCGAGAAGAAGATCAAGTCCCGGGTGAAAACCCAGATGGAGAAGACCCAGCGCGAGTACTACCTGAATGAGCAGATGAAGGCCATTCAGAAGGAGCTTGGCGACGGCGAGGACGGCCAGAACGAGGTCGCCGAACTGGAAGAGCGGATCAAGAAGACCGAGCTTTCCAAGGAAGCGCGCGAGAAGGCCGAGGCCGAGCTGAAGAAGCTGAAGTCGATGTCCCCGATGTCGGCGGAAGCGACGGTGGTGCGCAACTACCTGGACTGGCTGCTGGGCGTGCCGTGGGGCGTGAAGTCCCGCGTCAAGAAGGACCTGGGCGCCGCGCAGAAGGTGCTGGACGCCGACCACTATGGCCTGGAGAAGGTCAAGGAGCGGATCGTCGAGTACCTTGCGGTGCAGGCGCGGTCCACGAAGCTGAAGGGCCCGATCCTCTGCCTCGTCGGCCCTCCGGGCGTCGGCAAGACCTCGCTGGGACGGTCGGTCGCCAAGGCCACGGGCCGCGAATTCATCCGCATCTCGCTTGGCGGCGTGCGGGACGAATCCGAAATCCGCGGTCACCGGCGGACCTATATCGGCTCGATGCCGGGCAAGATCATCCAGTCGCTGAAGAAGGCCAAGACGACCAACCCGCTGATCCTGCTGGACGAAATCGACAAGATGGGCCAGGACTTCCGGGGCGACCCGGCCTCGGCTCTGCTTGAGGTGCTTGACCCCGAACAGAACAACACCTTCGTCGACCACTACCTGGAGGTGGAGTACGACCTGTCGAACGTGATGTTCATCACCACGTCGAACTCGTACAACATGCCCGGGCCGCTTCTCGACCGGATGGAAATCATTCCTCTGGCCGGCTACACCGAGGATGAAAAGCGCGAGATCGCGCGGGGGCACCTGCTGCCCAAGCAGATCACCGCGAACGGCCTGAAGAAGGGCGAATTCAGCGTCAGCGACGACGCGCTCAACCATGTCATCCGCTACTACACCCGCGAGGCGGGCGTGCGGAACCTGGAGCGCGAGATCGCCAAGCTGGCCCGGAAAGCCGTGACCGACATCCTGAAGGGCAAGACCAAGAAGGTCGAGGTCGATCCGGCCAAGGTCGAGGAATACCTGGGCGTCCAGCGCCACCGCTATGGCCTGGCCGAAAAGGAAGACCAGGTCGGCGTGGTCACCGGCCTCGCCTGGACCAGCGTCGGCGGCGATCTTCTGCAGATCGAAGCGCTCAAGCTGCCGGGCAAGGGGCGGATGAAGACCACAGGCAAACTTGGCGACGTGATGAAGGAGTCGATCGAGGCGGCAGCATCCTACGTCCGCTCGGTCTCGCCCCAGCTTGGCGTGAAGCCGCCGAAGTTCGAGACGATGGACATCCACGTCCACGTCCCGGACGGCGCGACGCCGAAGGACGGACCCTCGGCGGGCCTGGCGATGGTGACCTCCATCGTCTCGGTCCTGACGGGGATTCCGGTGCGGAAGGACATCGCCATGACCGGCGAGGTCAGCTTGCGCGGGAATGCCATGCCCATCGGCGGGCTGAAGGAGAAGCTGCTCGCCGCGTTGCGCGGGGGGATCAAGACCGTCTTCATCCCGGAAGAGAACGCCAAGGACCTGGCGGAGATTCCGGAAAACGTGAAGACCGGCCTGAAGATCATCCCGGTGACCCATGTCCGCGAGGTCCTGGCCCAGGCGCTGGTGCGCCAGCCCGAGCCGGTGGAGTGGGACGAGGCGGCCGAAGAGGCGGCCGCAGCGGCCCGGGCTGCGCAGGCCGCGGCCCCGGTTCAGACCGCGCACTAAGCGGGCTTCGCAACATCAGGGAAGGCGCGCCCGGAAGGGCGCGCCTTTGCCATTTTGGGGGCAGGAATTCTCTGGCCCCCCGGGGCAAGGCACCGTATCGTCCGCGCCAGTCCATGTTTGAAGGATTGCCAGGATGGCGCGTAAGCCCAAGGACGTCGAAACACCGTCTGCCACTGCGGAGAAACCCGCCAAATCACCGAAAGCCCCGAAGACCAAGCCGGATGCCGCGGGCAAGGGCAAGCCCGTCCTGACCGTGGTGGAGGCAGGTCCAGAGCCCAAGGCGGGCACGATGAAGTTGAAGGAGCTTCTCGACCTTGTGGCGGCGTCGACGGGCAGCCGCAAGCCGGACGTCAAGGCCACCGTCGAGGCCACGCTGACCGCACTGGGCGAGGCTCTGGCCACCGGCCGCGCACTGGCCGTGCCGCCTTTGGGCAAGCTTCGCGTCGTGAAGAACAAGGGTCCGGCGCTGACCTTGAAGCTGCGGCTCGCCGACGGACCCAAGGCTGCGGGATTGGCCCTTGCGGACGACGGTGAGGATGGCTAAAAGCCCCCGCATCGGGCGATTAGCTCAGCGGTAGAGCGCTTCGTTCACATCGAAGATGTCAGCGGTTCAAATCCGTTATCGCCCACCATCATTCCCCAAAGGCGCGCCCGACCGGCGCGCCTTTGTCATTCCGCCTTGCCAGCCGACGGCTCTCGGGGTAGGGACCGGCCAGGGGCGGTTAGCTCAGTTGGTAGAGCGTCTCGTTTACACCGAGAATGTCGGGGGTTCGAGTCCCTCACCGCCCACCATGCCCTTGGAAACCTCCGTGCTGTCCTTGCCATTGATGCTGATCAAGGTGGCGTCCCGTTCCAGAAGCTAGGGTCGTGATCCGAAAGGACTCCCATGCCCGACGCCAGCGACATCGTGTTCCGCGCCAGCGGCCTGACCAAGGTCTACCGCAACGGCGCGCTTGAGGTCCACGCGCTGCGCGGGATCGATTTCCAGGCGCGCAAGGGCGAGTTCATCGTGATCCTCGGTCCGTCGGGGTCGGGGAAGTCGACCTTCCTGAACATAGTGGGCGGGCTGGACCGGGCCAGCGGCGGCGAGGTCAGGTTCGAGGAACACCAGCTGACCGCGCTGGATGAGGGCCAGCTGACCCAGTACCGGCGCGACCATGTGGGTTTTGTCTTCCAGTTCTACAACCTGGTCCCCAGCCTCACCGCGCGCGAGAATGTGCAGCTCGTGACCGAGATCGCCCGCCGGCCGATGCGGGCCGACGACGCGCTGGCACTGGTCGGGCTGCAGGACCGGGCGCACCATTTCCCCGCGCAGCTGTCGGGCGGCGAGCAGCAGCGGGTCGCCATCGCGCGGGCCATCGCGAAGAACCCTGAAGTGCTTCTCTGCGACGAACCCACCGGGGCTTTGGACAGCGCGACCGGCATCAAGGTGCTGGAGGCGCTGACCCAGGTGAACCGTGCCGTCGGGGCGACGACGCTGGTCATCACCCACAACGCCGCCATCCGCGACATTGCCGACCGGGTCATCCGCTTTGCCGATGGCCGGATCGTCGAGGAAAGCGTCAACACAACGAAGAAGCAGCCCTCGGAGGTGGCATGGTGATCCCGCCGCTCCGCCGCAAGGTCCTGCGCGACCTGGCCCGGCTTTGGGCGCAGGTGCTGGCGATTGCGCTGGTGCTGGCGGCGGGGGTTGCGACGCTGATCCTGGGCAACGGGGCCTATTCCTCGCTTTTCGAGACCCGGGCGCGGTATTACGAGGAGAACCGCTTTGCCGATGTCTTCGCCGACGTGACGCGTGCCCCCCGGGCGCTTCTGGGCGAGGTCGAAGCGATCGAGGGCGTGCTGGATGCCGAGGCGCGGATCGTGAAGCTGGGGCTTCTCGACCTGCCGCGGATGGTCGAGCCGGGGTCGGTGCTCTTCGTCTCGCTGCCCGAAAATGGCGGTCTGAACCGGCTGTACCTGCGGCTCGGCCGCCTACCTGACCCGCTTTCGGCCGAAGAGATCGTCATCAGCGACGGGTTCGCAAAGGCGCACGGGCTGGGGCCGGGGGACAGGCTTCCGGTCCTGATAAACGGCCAGCGGCGCGAGCTGAGGATCACCGGCGTCGCGCTGTCGCCCGAGTTCATCTATGCGCTTGGCCCCGGCCAGATGATGCCCGACCCGCGCCGGTTCGGCGTGGTCTGGGCGCCGCGGGCGGGACTGGAAGCGGCCTATGATCTCGAGGGCGCGTTTTCCAACCTGGTCCTGAAGCTGGCACCGGGGGCCAATGCCGACCGGGTGATCGAGGCGCTGGACCGGCTGACGGAACGCTATGGCGGGACGGGGGCCAGGGGCCGTGCCGATCAGATCAGCCATGCGTTCCTCGATGCCGAGTTGAAGCAGCTTTGGGCGATGGTGCGGGTCCTGCCGCCGATCTTCCTTCTGGTCGCGGCGATGCTGGTGAACATGACGCTGTCGCGGCTGATCACGCTGGAGCGGGAGCAGATCGGTCTTCTGAAGGCCATCGGCTATACCTCGCGCGCGGTGGCGCAGCATTACGTGGAATTCGTGCTGCTCATCGCGGTTGCAGGCATCGGGATCGGCTTCGTCGCAGGCTCCTGGCTTGGGGTCGGCATGGCACAGATGTATGCGCGGTTCTTCACCTTTCCCTTCCTTGTCTTCACCCGCGACCCGCAGCTTTACGGGCTCGCCGGTCTGATCACGCTGGCCGCCGCCGTCGCCGGGGCACTTTACGCCGTGCGTGGCGTGGTGAAGCTGCCCCCCGCCGTCGCGATGGCGCCGCCGGCCCCCGCCGTCTACCGCGAGCGTATGGGATGGCTTCGCCGGGTGTTGAACCTGCGCCAGACCGGGGTGATGGTCGCCCGCCACCTGATGCGCTGGCCGTTCCGCACCGTCAGTTCCACCCTCGGCGTGGCGATGGCGGTTGCGATACTGGTCGCCTCGCTCTGGTCCTTTGGGTCGATTGACCGGATGATCGACATCACCTTCTTCCGCACCGAACGCCACGACGCGCAGATCGTCTTCGGCACGCCCGAACCGATGCCCGCGGTCTTTGCCGCCCGCACACTGCCCGGCGTCCTGGTGGCCGAGCCTTTCCGGCAGGTAGCGGCAAAGATCAGCCACCGGGGACACGAGAAGACACTGGCGATCATGGGCCGCCCGGCCGAGCCGCGACTGTCGCGCGTTCTTGACCCGCGCTTGCGTCCGATGGCGATGCCCGAGGCCGGTCTGATCCTGTCCGAAGCCTTGGCCGAGGCGCTGGACGTCCGGCCCGGGGACCTTGTGACCGTCGCCGTGCAGGAGGGCCGCCGCCCCACGGTGACGCTGCCGGTCAGCGGGTTGTCGGTGGGCTATGTGGGCCTTGGCGCGGCGATGGAGATCGGGGCGCTCAACCGGTTGATGGGGGAGGGGGCGCTCGTCTCGGGCGTGAGCCTTCAGGTCGACAAGGCGCAGACCGCGGCCTTCTACGCCGCCGCCCGCACGACGCCAAAGACCGAGCTGATCAGCGTCACGAGCCTGATGCTGTCCCGCTTCCGTGAAACCCTGGCCGAGAACATCACGGTGATGATCACCGTCTATGTCGTCCTGGCGGGGATCATCGCGGTGGGGGTGGTCTACAACTTCTCGCGCATCGCGCTGTCGGAGCAGGGGCGCGAGCTTGCAAGCCTCCGTGTCCTGGGCTTCACCAATGCCGAGGTGTCGGGCGTGCTGTTCGGAGAGCTTGGCACCGTGGTCCTTCTGGCGCAGCCTCTGGGCTGGGTCATCGGCTACGGGATCGCGGCGGCGATGGCGGCGGCCTTTTCCTCGGACCTCTACCGCGTCCCCTTCGTCGTCCAGCGCGACGTCTATGCCACGGCGAGCCTTGTCGTCTGTGCTGCCGCCCTGGTCTCGGCCTTCCTGATCCGGGGCCGGATCAACAATCTCGACATGATCGAAGTCCTGAAGACACGGGAGTAGCCCCATGCGCCGCCTGATCCCCATTGCTGCCGCCCTTGCCGTGCTAGCCTTCCTTGTCTGGGCTTTCCTCCCGCGCCCGGTGGAGGTCGAACTGGCCGAGGTCGCGTCCCGTCCGCTGGAAGTGGCGGTCGAGGAGGAGGGCGAAGCCCGCATCCGCGAGGTCTTCACCGTCTCCGCCTCCATCGCGGGACGGCTGCAGCGGATCGGCCTTCATGCCGGGGACGAGGTCACCGAAGGCCAGCCCGTTGCCAGCATCGGTCCGGCGGCTCCGGTGCTGCTGGACAGCCGGTCACGCGCGGTGGCCGAGGCGGCAGCCGCCGCGGCACAGGCGGCGACCGACCTGGCCCGCGCGCAACTGGACCAGGCGCAGGCCACGCTGGACTTCATGACCGCCGAGGCGGCGCGGGCAAAGGAGCTGAACCGCAAGGGGGCCCTGTCGCAGCGCGCCTATGACAACGCGATCCGCGAGGAACGGACGGCGCGGGCGGCGGTGGCAAGCGCGGTGGCGAACCTGGCGGTGCGCGAGAAGGAGCTGGAAAGTGCGCTGGCCGTGCTGCGGTCGGACGTGGGCGGCACTGGCACTTCGTGCTGCGTCGAGATCCTGGCGCCGGTGTCTGGCAAGGTGCTGCGGGTGCTGACCGAAAGCGAGCAGGTGGTGCAGCCCGGCACACCGATCCTGGAACTGGGCGATCCCGGCAATCTGGAGATCGTGGTGGACCTTCTGTCCCGCGACGCGGTGCGGGTGGCCGAAGGCGCGGCGGCGACGGTCAGTGGCTGGGGCGGTCCGGCCGTGGCAGCGGTGGTGGAGCGGGTGGAGCCGTCGGCTGTGACGCGCGTCTCGGCGCTGGGGATCGACGAGCAGCGGGTGACGGTTGTGCTGAAGCTGACCGACCCGGCGGAGAAATGGCAGGCGCTTGGCCACGGCTTCCGGGTCATCGCCCGCATCGCGCTCTGGCGCGAGGCTGCGGTGCTGACGATCCCGGTGGGGGCGCTGTTCCGGGACGGGTCGGACTGGGCGACCTATGTGGTGCGCGAGGAGAGGGTGGTGTTGCAGCGGATCGAGCTGGGCGAGCGGAACGAGGACTTCGCCCAGGTGCTGGAGGGGCTGGCCGAGGGGGACCGGGTGATCCTGCACCCGTCCGACCAGGTCGTGGCAGGGGTCAGCGTGACGCCCTTGCCGCAGGATTAGTCTAGAGCATCGAATACAAGGCCGCGAGGCCCGCGACCACGAAGACCGCGCCTGCGCCGAAGACGTATCCGGCGTAGTCCTGCAGAAGGCCGCCGCGCTGCGCCGGGACATGCCGCGTCAGCGGACGCGTCTGAGGGGCGGGCGGCTCTTCGGTCAGCGCGCGGGGCAGGGGGCCGCCCTCTTCGGCGATGCGGATCCAGTCAAGCCAGTCTCCGGCCGACTGGATGCGGTCGCGGGGCATGACGCGGACGGACCTGTCGATGGCTTCCAGGAAGCCGGGGGGATAGCCCGTGAACCGGCCGGCCAGCGGGACGTAGGGGTCCGTTTCGCCCTCGGCGACGCGGGCCAGACGGCGCTGGCTTTCCGGTGGGGCCTCGCCCGCGATGACATGGTAGAAGGTTGCACCGAGCGAGTAGAGATCGCTGGCCGGGCTTTGTTCGGCCCCGGTCAGGTAGAATTCCTGCGGCGAGTAGCCTTCCTTGATGACGCGGCGGCCAGTCAGGATGCGGGTTGCGCGGGCGACCTGTTCGCTGGCCGCGCCGAAATCGATGAGGATCGGGTTGCCCGTCTTGTCGACCAGGATGTTGTCGGGCGAGATGTCGCGGTGCAGAATGCCGACCTGGTGGATGAACTCCACCGCGCCCAGCATCTTCTTCAGCATCGCCACGACCTGATCGGGCGTGAAGGCCTGGTCGGTCGAATCCAGGATGTCGTGCAGGTCGCGACCGTCGATGAAGTCGATGGCCATGTAGGCGGTGTCATTGTCCTCGAACACCTGGTGGACGCCGACGATGTTCGGGTGGACGAGGCGGGCGAGGCTTCTCGCCTCGGCCAGGAAACTGTCCACGAAGCCGCGGAAGTCCTCCTGGTGCTTGCGCGACCGGGCGCGGACAAAGCTGGTCGAGCGACGGCAGAGAGAGTTGGGGAAGCACTCCTTGATGACAACCGTCCGGTCGAGGCTGTCCTTGGCAAGGTAGGTGATTCCGAAACCGCCCGAGTTCAGGAAGCCGATGATGGTGTAGTGGCCGCCCAGAAGCTGGGTTCCCGGCTTGAGATCGTCAGCAAAGGCATCGGGATCGACGCGACCCAACTCTGCCTCGAGCTGATTGCTGATCTGTGTCCGCCCCTGCGCCACGTGTCATCCCACCGTTGGCCACTTATCACCACGACATCGTTGCGCGGCCCTGCAACGCGTCATACTCGCAAAACCAGGTTTCCCCTGGGTTAATCCGTGCAGGCACGTGCCGGCCAGGACCTTCCCTTGTGGACAGTGTAAGGCGTCAACGGCCGACCGCGCAAACCTGCTGCGAGATGCAGACGGCGCCGTCTGGCGCGCATTGGCCGGCAGCAGGCGAAAGGCTGGTGCGATGCAGACCTGCGGGGAGGGTCTAACAAACTGATTTCAAATGCATTGCATCCAATCTGCGCGAAAACGCACAGCGGCAGCCCGTCGCGGGAACTGTGATAAAAACATCAGTGATACCAGTGAGATGCGCCGTCGTGTTGCCATATTTCAACCTAGGTCTCCCCTGTCGGTGGCTGTGAAATGCGGCGCTACAACCGTGGGTAGATCATCGCATGTGCGCAAAATCTCCCCGACCGATTCGTCGGGTCAGCCCGGTTGCCAGGCTTCCGGAGCCTGCCCGGGGCGGAGGACCTGGAAGCTTTGCGCCGGAAGGACCTGCCAGTCACCCGCGTTTCCGTCTGGCCAGATCACGCGGATTTCGGCTGAGGTCGCATCCCCCAGCCCGAAGTGCAGCCAGCCGACCGAGCCCGAGACATGTCCGCCGCCCGAGGCGATCTCATGGCGTTCGACCTTGTCCCCACGGCGGATCTCGATGACCGATCCGATGGCGTCGCGGTTCGGCCCGTCCTGCAACAGGCGGACCTGGACCCAGCCGCCCGCAGGTGCGCCGGTCTGCCGCCAAAGCTGCGCGGGCTCCCACCGGTTCACCACCACGAGGTCGAGAAGCCCGTCGAGGTTGAAGTCCACCACCTGCGCACCGCGCGCGATGCCGAAGCTTGCCACGCCCGCGCGGTCGCCGGCTTCCACGAAAGTGCCGTCCGGCTGGCCGAGAAGCAGGTTGTTCGGGTCCTTCGCCGCAAAGTCCGGCATCTTCGCCACGTTGCCCTTGGCAACAAAAAGGTCCAGAACCGCGTCATTGTTCACGTCCGCGAATTGCGGATGCCAGGCGGTCGAGGGTTTGGTGTCGCCGCCGGTATAGGGCCGGTGCGCCGTGATCCCGGACTTGAAGGCGATGTCGGCATAGTCCGGCAGGCCCGTGGTCGGGTCCTTCAGGACCTGAAGCTTGTTGTCCGCCATCGAGGTCAGGTAGTAGTCCGGATAGCCGTCCAGGTTCACGTCCGCCGCCGCAATCCCCATCCCCCAGATCCGCAGCCGTTTCCAGCCGTCGTCCTTTTCGGTGTAAAGCCGGGGTGGCTGGCCGGGCGGAAGGTGCCACATCTGCTCTTGCCCGCCCTTGTAGTATTCGCGGTCGTTGGACACCCGCAGGGACGGCGTGCCCGACCGGTTCCAGTCGGTGAAGATCATCGACAGCGCGCAGAAGGACGGCGTCAGCGGGATCGGCGGGCCGAAACCCTGCCCTTCGGGCCGGTGAAGCCAGTTGTCGGTGCAGGAGCCCCAGGGAAAGGCCTCCTCCTTGCGGTCGACGTAGTTGCCGATGGCCAGTGTGGGCCAGGTCTGCCCCTTCTCCCAGATCGCGGCAAAGGCGGTGGACCAGGCATCGCCCCCATCGAAGCCCCAGGCCGCGGTCGCGTCCTCGAACCGGCAGTCGCCAAGGCCGCGCAAGAGGCGGTTCTCGCCCAAGCGCAGCACGACAAGGTCCATGACGCCGTCGCTGTCGATGTCCAGCGGATAGGCGCCAAGGACGGCGTCGAGTGGGATGGCGTCGGCCTTCTCGAAGGCCAGCGCCCCGCCCAGCGGACTGCGGTTGACATACAGCGCCGAGGGGCCAGAGCCGCCGGACAGGAAGAGGTCGGGGAACCCGTCACCCGAACAGTCGAAGGTCGCGGCTCCGCCGCCCACCATGTATTCCCAGTCCCCGTCGAAGACCGTGCCGGTCCCGGCGCTGGCGGTTTCCTCGGTGAAGGTCGGGACGACGGGCTCGGCGCAGACGGGGGCCGCAAGGGCCAGGGTCAGGACAAGGGCGCGCATCAGGCTTCGGTCTTCAGCTGGGCGGCGAGGGCACCAATGGCGCGGCCTTGTGCCAGTCCGGCCTCGTTCCCGAAGCGGAAATGGATGCCGCCATACAACCGAGACATTGCCGCTTCCTCGGCTGCGGCGTTGAACGATGGGAAGCTGCGGACGGGCAGACCTTCGTCCTCGTGCGTGGCGTCGTCGAAGGCGAAACCGTCGCCCAGCATCGCCGTCAGCACAGTCGAGGCTGCGCCCGACTGGCAGGAATGGCCCGAGGTGTATTCCGGGAAGGGGGGCGTGATGAGCAACGGCTCCCAGGCCTTGTCGATGTGGCGCTTTATGTAGGTGACGGGGCGCAGAAGGTTGTACTTGAACTTCGTGGACCAGCACGAGACGAAGGCATCGGACTGCGCGCAGCCAAGCTTGGCGAGCGTCGCCGAAATCACCTCGACCGGCAGCGCGTCGCGGTCGGCGATCTGCAGGACGATGGCGATCCAGTGACCGGCGGGGGTAAAGGTCAGCATCGCGTCGTCCGACCAGAAGCGGGCGATCAGTTTCTGCTCGTCGGTCAGGGACTTGCTGGTGTCGTGGACTTCCCTGGCGAAGGCGTAGAAGGCCGACTCCGGCGCTTCGTCGTAGTCCGGGTGGGCCGGCGCGTCCATCGCGGCCATGTCCTTGATGGCAAAGGGCCGGTTCTTGCCCCAGGCCGGCAAAAGGGGGGCCTGCTGCAACCGGACGAGGCTGGTCGGCACCCAGTCCTGCGGGCGCGTCCCGGGGCTGTAGTCCTGCGGGAAGCCCAGGTTCTCGACCACCGCGCCGCCGTCGGTCGCGGCCCAGGCCAGGATGTGTTCGGCCACCGCGCTGCCATGCGCGACGCTGCGGTCCACGACATCCTGTGCCATGCCCTCGCTTGCGGTGCGGCCCATGATCTCGCCCATCTTCTGCATGGCACGCTGGCCGGTCGGGCCGGTGTTGGAGAAAAGGTGGTTCACCGCGGTCTGAAGCGCGGCATGAAGGACGCAGGGCTCGTCGAACTCCCCTTCGCCGCGGGCGGGCAGGGGGAAAAGGTCAGTCAGCTGCCCGGCAAGGCTGCGCAGGGAGGGGTTGCCGGTCGCCAGCGCCTCATGGGCGGTGACGCCGATGTAGCCGAAGGCCCGGGCGGCCACGGGCGGCATGTAGGTCGCGGTGTGGCGGACAAGCTCCAGGATCAGCTTGTGCCAGGTGAGCAGGACCTCGCGCGAGACATCGGCACGCCCGGCGGCCAGGGCGGGTTTCAGGGAAAGCGCGAACGGCGCGGCAACGGTCAACCCCAGAAACTGGCGGCGGTGAAATGGCATGGTGTCCCTCCAATGCCCGCGTTTCTGTCATGCGCTAACAGATCGCGCAAATCCTTTCAGTGCCGGCCGGTGATCCAGTTTCCCAGTGACGCGAGCTTGGACGGCCCCGCACCCGGCCGGTCCTCGCGCCGGTCGGCAGCGTTCAGAAGCGCATACATTCCGTGGATGCCCATCCAGCGGAAGGGCTCGGGTTCCCAATCCTTCACCTTGCGGTTGACCCAGGGCAGGTGGGCAAGCTCGGTGTCGCGTCCGAGCGCAAGGTCAGCAAGCGTCCGTCCCGCCAGGTTCGAGGTCGAGACGCCGACGCCCACATAGCCCCCGGCCCAGCCGATGCCCGTCTGGGGATCAAGCCCCACCGTCGCGCACCAGTCGCGTGGCACGCCCAGGACGCCGCACCAGGCGTGGTCGATCTTCGCGCCCCTGGCCGCCGGGAAATGCCGGTGCAGGATCGCCGTTAACCGCCGGATCGTCTCGGCATCCGGCGCGCCGTTGGTGTCGAGGTTCGAGCCGAAGCGGTAGGGCACACCCCGCGCACCGACGGTGATCCGGCCCTCGCGCGTGCGCTGGCAGTAGCAGTAGGCATTTGCGAAATCGCCAAGGATTTCATGACCCTGCCAGCCGATCTGGTCCCAGACCTCGGGCGGCAGCGGTTCCGTCGCGATCTGGGCCGAGTTCATCGGTACCCATTCGCGTTTCAACCCCGGCAGACCGGCCGTGAACCCCTCGGTGCAGCGCAGGATGACCGGGGCCTCGACGGTGCCGTGGTCGGTGGTCACCGTGCCGGGGACAAAGCCCGTGACGGTGGTTCCCTCGACGATCCGCACGCCCAGACGCTCGACGGTCTTCGCAAGGCCGCGCACCAGCTTTGCCGGCTGCACCCGCGCGACGTTCGTCACCACCATCGCCCCGAGTGCGCCGGGGATGCGGATGCGCTCGGCCAGGTCGCGGGCGTTCATCTCGAAGACCCGGCCCTCCTCGCCCCAATGGCGGCGATGGGCGACCTCGGCCTGCATCCGCCCGATCTGCGCCGGTTTCGTCGCCACCATCAGCTCGTCCGTGCGCTGGATGTCGGCCGCGATCCCCTCGGCTTCCGCCACGCGGATCACCTCGTCCACCGTGCCGTTCATCGCCTCGACCATGCTGCGGACTGCGTGTTCCGACGAGGTTTCCAGATACCGCTGGTGGTTCCAGGCAAAGCCGCCGGTCAGCCAGCCGCCGTTCCGGCCCGAGGCACCGAAGCCCGCGAATTCCTTCTCGATCACCAGCACGTTCAGCGCCGGATGCGCCTGTTTCAGGTAATAGGCCGTCCAAAGCCCGGTATAGCCCGCGCCGATGATCGCCACGTCGGCCGTGGTGTCCCCGGCCAGGGGTGCGCGGCGGTAGGGCAGGCCGATGTCGGCATACCAGAACGAGACGTCTCCGATCCGCATGGGTCCCCCTGTTTTCCGGGCAGGGGGCCACAGGCCAGACGGCTTTTCAAGGCCGAATGCCGGTTGCCAATGCCGCTTCCCCCGCCGATGCTGCGCGAAAACCACGGGGGGCGGACATGCAGGGCTTCTTCGTCGCCGGGCCTTACGACGATGGCGATCCGGTCACCGGGCATTACTATGAAGTGGCCTCTCCAGACCCCACTCGCGCCCAGGTCTGGGGCTACTCCGGCGCGCTGTCCTACCGCCCGGGCGAAACCCTGCGCCTCCACGCCATGTCGTCGGCACGCGAGGCCCGCCTGACCATCGCCCGCGACGGGCTGACGCCCTTCACAGTGCTAGACACCACGATCGCCACCACGTTCGCGCCAACCCCCGCCGATTGCTCGGTCAAGGGCTGCGGCTGGCCGGTGGCTTTCCAGCACAGGATCCCGGCTGACTGGCCGAGTGGCGTCTATACCGTCACACTGGAAATCGAGGGTCACAGCTCCCAGGGCCTTTTCGTCCTGAAGCCCGCCCGTCCCGCCGCGAAGCTGGCCATCGTCCTCGCCACCGGCACCTGGTGTGCGTACAACGACTGGGGCGGGTCGAACCATTACCAGGGCCTGTGCGGCCCGACCGGGGGAGACTTCGCGCCCGAGGTCAGCCTCCTTCGCCCCTGGGCCAAAGGCTTCGTCCGCTGGCCTGACGACGCCCCCCGCATCCCCCACGCCTCGCCGCTGCTATCCCGCCCGCGCTACCCGCACATGGACTACGCCCGTGCCAACGGCATCTCGAAGAAATACGCCTCTTCCGGCTGGGCGGCCTTCGAACGCCCCTTCGCGCTCTGGGCCGAGGAGCGGGGCATCGCGCTCGACTACCTGACCCAGCACGACCTCCACGCCGACCCGGACCTTCTGAACGGCTACACGCGCGCCGTGGTTGTCGGCCACGACGAATACTGGACCTGGGAGATGCGAGATCACCTCGACGCCTGGATCGACGCAGGCGGCCAGCTTGCCCGCTTCGGCGGCAATTTCTTCTGGCAGACGCGGCTCTCCGAGGACCTCCTGACCCAGACCTGCCACAAGTCCCGCGCCGAGGCCGAAGACCCGCTCGCCAAGACCGACCGCATCACCAGCTACTGGGACCACCCCCGCGCCCGCCGACCGGCCGTGGCGACGATGGGCCTGACCGGCAGCATGGGCGTCTACGCCGGGTGGAGCCGCTGCGCCGCCCACGGCTCCGGCGGCTTCACCCTTTACCGCCCCGACCACTGGTCGATGGCCGGGACGGGGCTTGGCTACGGCGATGTCCTTGGCGCGCAATCGAAAATCTTCGGCTATGAGGTCGACGGGATCGACTACGAGATCCGCAAGGGCTTGCCATACCCCGCCGCCGATACAGGCCTTGAGGGCGAGTTGACCATCGTCGCCCTCTCGCCCGCCACCACGCTCTCCCACCACACCGGCCGCCACGACATGGACCATTTCATCGGCACGCTGGACGCCGAGGAGGTCGCGCAGACGATCTACGGCGAAGTGACGCCCGAGACGCTGGGCCTCGCCAGCCGCGGCAATGGCTGCATGGCCGAATACCGGCGGGGCAGGGGGGCCGTCTTCAACGCCGCCTCCTGCGAATGGGTCGCGGGCCTTATCGCCCGGGAACGGCCGGTGGAGGTGGTGACGCGGAACATCCTTCTTGGGCCGTGGGCCTGACCAAGCCCCTTTCCCAAAGCCGCCCCATCGGCTAGGCCTTCGCCCATGTTGAGCACGTCCGATCTTGCAGTCGCGCGCGGCGGGGTGACGGTCCTGCAAGGGCTGACCTTTGCCCTGATGCCCGGACAGGCGCTGATCCTGCGCGGGCCGAACGGGTCGGGGAAGACGACGCTCCTCCGCACCCTCGCCGGCCTGCAACCGCCCGCCGATGGGAGCTACGACCTCCCCGCCGACAGCGTCGCCTATGCCGCCCATGCGGACGGGCTGAAAACCACCCTGACCGTCGCGGAAAACCTGAGCTTCTGGTCACAAATCTACGGCGGCCCGTCCATCGACCATGCCCTGACCGCGCTGAACCTCACCCAACTCACCCGCCGCCGCGCCGGGGAACTGTCGGCAGGCCAGAAGCGCCGCCTCGGCCTTGCGCGCCTGCTGGTCACCGGCCGCCCCGTCTGGCTGCTGGATGAGCCCACCGTCAGCCTCGACGTCGCCTCCGTCGCCCTTTTCGCCGATGTCGTCCGCGCGCACCTGCAGAAGGGCGGCCTCGCCGTCATCGCCACCCATGTCGACCTCGGCCTGCCCGAGGCGACGATCCTCGACCTCGACCCCCACCGCGCCCGGGTGATCCAGAGCACCGGCTTCGACGAGGCCTTCGCATGAAGGCCCTCCTCCTCCGCGATCTGCGACTGGCCTTCCGCTCCGGCGGCGGCTTCGGCCTTGGCCTTGCGTTCTTCTTCCTCCTCTCCGTCCTCGTCCCGCTCGGCGTCGGGCCGGAGGGCGGGACGCTTGCCCGCATCGCCCCCGGCATCCTCTGGGTCGGCGCCCTTCTGGCCTGCCTCCTCTCCCTTGATCGCATCTTTGCCCTCGACCATGAGGACGGCTCGCTCGACCTCCTCGCCACCGCCCCGATCCCCTTGGAGGCCGTCGTTGCGATCAAGGCCCTCGCGCACTGGATCGTCACCGGCCTTCCCCTGACCCTGATCGCCCCCGGCCTTGCGGTCTTCCTGAACCTTCCCCCCGCCGGTTATTCCTGGCTGGTCCTGAGCCTCCTTCTCGGCACCCCGGCCCTCTCGATCATCGGGGCGTTCGGCGCCGCGATCACCGTGGGCCTCCGCCGAGGCGGTCTCCTCCTCAGCCTCCTCGTCCTGCCGCTTTACGTCCCGACCCTGATCTTCGGCGGCGAGGTTGTCCGGCGGGGCGCCGAGAACATGGACCTCGCCACGCCTCTGGCACTTCTCGCCGCGATCAGCCTCGGTGCCGCGGCACTCCTCCCCTTCGCCGCCGCCAGCGCGATCCGCGTCAATTTGCGCTAGGGGCTCTCGCGCGATGGTGTGTTGAGCGTCAAACCGGAACAGGATAGCCAAGCCTCATGTCGATCTGGGAATACGCAAACCCGAAGAAATTCATGGCCACCTCGGCCTGGATGCTCCCCTGGGCGGTGGGGCTGACAGTGATCCTTCTGGTCGTGGGCCTGGTCTGGGGCTTCTTCTTCACGCCCGACGACTACAAGCAAGGGTCGACGGTCAAGATCATCTACCTCCACGTTCCCTCGGCGATGATGGCGATCAATGCCTGGGTGATGATGCTTGTGACCTCGCTCATCTGGATCGTCCGCCGCCACCATGTCTCGGCCCTGGCCGCCAAGGCCGCCGCGCCCGTGGGCCTGACCTTTACCCTGATCGCGTTGGTCACGGGCGCGCTTTGGGGTCAGCCGATGTGGGGCACCTGGTGGGCCTGGGACCCGCGGCTGACGTCGTTCCTGATCCTGACGCTGTTCTACTTCGGCTACATCGCGCTCTGGGCCGCGATCGAGGACCCGGATACTGCCGCCGACCTGACCTCGATCCTCTGCCTGGTAGGGTCAGTCTTCGCGCTTCTCTCCCGCTATGCGGTGAACTTCTGGAACCAGGGGCTGCATCAGGGGGCCTCGCTGTCGCTCGACAAGGAAGAGAACGTGTCCGACGTGTTCTGGGTCCCGCTCCTCGTCTGCATCGCCGGGTTTGTCCTTCTGTTCGTGACGATGGTCCTCCTCCGCACCCGGACCGAAATCCGCGCGCGGCGGCTCAAGGCACTTCTGGCGCGGGAAAGGGTGGCGTGATGCCGGATCTAGGGAAATATGCCTTCGCGGTCCTGGGGTCCTATGCGGCCACGGCGGTGTTGATCGTGGCGCTGGTGGGGCTGACGCTGTGGCAGTCGGCCCGCATGAAGCGAGCGCTGGCCGAGGTCGAGGCGCGGCAGGGGAATTCTGATGGCTAGATTGCTGATGGCCGTTCCAGCCGTCGTAGCAGGCGTAATCTTTGGCGGACTCTTTCTCCCCGGGCTATGGAAAGGGAATAACGGAGAACTACGGTCCGTGTTCGTCGGCCGTCCCGCGCCGGTCCTGCCCACGACCACGCTGCCGGGCATTCCGGGGGTCAGCGATGCCGACCTGCGCACCGGGGAGGTCACGGTGGTGAACTTCTGGGCCACCTGGTGCCCGCCCTGCCGGGCCGAGCATCCGCAGCTTCTGGCGATGGCAGCCGACGGGGTGCGGGTGGCGGGCGTCAACATCATGGATGACGACGCGAAGGCGGTCGCTTACCTGGCCGACGAAGGAAATCCCTTCTTCGGCGTGGCGACGGACCCGCAGGGGCGGAACCGGGTGGAATGGGGGGTGACCGCCCCGCCCGAGACCTTCATCGTCAGCGGGGACGGAACGGTCCTCTTCCGCTTCGTCGGGCCGCTGATCGGGACCGATTACGAGTCCCGCTTTGTGCCGGAGCTGGAAAAAGCCTTGGCAGGGGAATAGCTGTCCACGGTGGACAAACGCAGATCCCCTATTCATTCCAATGACTTGGTCGCGGACGTTAGGGGTTTCTTAATGCCTTCCGACGGGGGGCCCAACCAAAACGCCGGAACGGGCCGCCGTTACGAAGCCACCGTAAGTGATCTTGGTCGCGCCACCACGCGCCGCCGCGCTGCCGTCTCGCCAGGCGGACGACGGCTGTCGGGCAGCATGGCGATCCCATCGAACTTCGCATAGTCGCCCCGCCTAAGCCATTGCGGCATGGTCCGCGCCAGCAGCGCATCGCCACTGAGATAGAGCTGCCCATTCGCAAGCTCTCCCGCCACCGTGGCCCGCCCCAGCAACATGCCATGCAGCGAGACACGGTTGGTCTCGACGTAGAGATCGATGTCGAAGCCGGGGATCGAGGTGCAGATCTCGGCCTCGGCGCCGGGCTGCAGGATCGCCCAATAGGTGCTGTAGTCCAGCTCCGGGTCCGAGAAGCGGAACTGCATCACCACCCGCCTCCGGGGCAGCGCGTCGGTGACGAACTGCCGCCGCATCGACCACATCAGGTTTGACACCGTCGCCGTGCACAGCGCCACTTCGGCGTCGATCGAACACTGCGCCCACTGTGCCAGCGCGTTCAGCGCGGGTTCCAGCGCAACGGCGGTTTCCGTCCGCAGATAGTCGACCGACCCCGTCGCCCGGTCGGTCACACGTTCGACAAGGCCCATCTCCTCCAGCTCTTTCAGGCGCCGAGAGAGAAGGCCGGGCGAGATGTTCCCTATCTCGCGCCGAAGGTCGTTGAACCGCGTCGCCCCGGCCCAGAGCCCGACAAGGATCGGGATCGTCCAGCGCGGCTCGAGGATGTCGCAGGCGCGGGTGATGGGGCAGATCAGCCCGTAAGGTTTCTGGGGCATCGTGGGCCTCCGGTCAGGATGGGACCACTCTAGTCCCGGGAGTGCCGGGCGGACCAGTTCAGGAAGTGTAGCGGGGGCGTTCAGCTTCGGCACTCAACCTTCCGGGGCGGTCGGCGCAATGCTGAGGGGGCAATCGAAAACCGAGGAGACCGATATGACCTACTCCATCCTTTCCCCCCGGACGACCCGCGTTGACCTGACCGACCGGCTTGCCGCAAGCCTGCAGGGGTCGCTGGTCGTGCTGCACCCCGCCGAGGCGCGGGCACTGCGCCGGGCCGGGCTTTTCCACCGGCTGATCCAGTTCTGGGTGCGGCCCTTGGGCAGCGCCGGCACGGCCGGTGATGCGGCAACCCGGCTGGAAATCCTGTCGCGCGGCGGCTTCCCGCGGTGAGATCAGACCAGCGCCACTGCGGCGACCAGCACAAGCGCGGCCAGGAGTGTCAGGTCGACCGGGGCCGGGACATGCAGCGCACGAGCCTCGGGGCGGGACATCGCGGATTGGGGGCGCAAGGGCGGGAAACGGTCGGACATGGGGCAAGCCTTCTGGCTGGTGGATGCCGACAGACTGCGCCGCAAGGAAAGAACAAAAGGTGAAGGCCCGGGGGTTGCCCGGGCCAGAGCTGGAAACAATGCGTTTCCGATATCAGGACGCCGCGAGGTTCCGCAGCACGTAGTGCAGCACGCCGCCGTTCTCGACATATTCGATCTCGATGGCGGTATCGATCCGGCACTTGAGCTGGATGGTCTTCTCGGTGCCGTCGGCGTAGCGGATGGTGCAAGGCACTTCCGACAGGGGTTTCAGCCCGCCTTCAAGGCCGGAGATCGAAACGACCTCGTCGCCCTTCAGGCCCAGCGTCTTGCGGTTCTCGCCGGGCATGAACTCGAACGGGATGACCCCCATGCCGACCAGGTTCGAGCGGTGGATGCGCTCGAAGCTTTCGGCGATCACCGCCTTGACGCCCAGAAGCGCGGTGCCCTTGGCGGCCCAGTCGCGCGACGAGCCAGCGCCGTATTCGATGCCGCCGAAGATCACCAGGGGCGTGCCCTGCGCCTGGTAGGCCATCGAGGCGTCGTAGATCGAGGTCTGCTGGCCGTCCGGTCCCTTTGTGTAGCCGCCTTCGACCCCATCCAGCATCTCGTTCTTGATGCGGATGTTGGCGAAGGTGCCGCGCATCATCACTTCGTGGTTGCCGCGGCGGGCGCCGTAGGAGTTGAACTCCGATACTGGAACTTGCCGCTCTGTCAGATACTTGCCGGCCGGAGTTGAAGCCTTGAATGAACCGGCGGGCGAGATGTGGTCGGTGGTGATCATGTCGCCCAGAAGCGCCAGCACCCGCGCGCCGGTGATGTTCTTGATCACGCCCGGCGTTGCCGACATGCCCTGGAAGTAGGGCGGGTTCTGGATGTAGGTCGAGGTCGGCGGCCAGTCGTAGGTCTCCGAGTCGGTGATCTGCACGCCCTGCCACTTGGCATCGCCCTTGAACACGTCGGCGTACTTCTTCTGGAACGCCTCGCGCGTCACGACCGCGTGGACGATGTCGGCGATTTCCTTGTTCGTGGGCCAGATGTCCTTCAAGTACACGGGCTTGCCGTCCTTCGACGTCCCCAAGGGTTCCGTCGTCAGGTCGATGTTCATGTCGCCCGCCAGCGCATAGGCGACGACCAGCGGCGGCGAGGCCAGGTAGTTCGCGCGGACGTCGGGCGAAATGCGGCCCTCGAAGTTGCGGTTGCCCGACAACACGGCGGCGGCCACGAGGTCACCCTCGTTGATGGCCTTGGAAATCTCTGGCTGCAGGGGGCCGGAGTTGCCGATGCAGGTGGTGCAGCCGTAGCCGACGAGGTTGAAGCCCACGGCGTCCAGGTCTTCCTGCAGGCCCGCGGCGTTCAGGTATTCCGACACGACCTGCGACCCGGGGGCGAGCGAGGTCTTGACCCAGGGCTTGCGGTTCAGACCCAGCGCGCGAGCCTTCCGCGCCACCAGACCCGCGCCGATCAGGACGTAGGGGTTCGAGGTGTTGGTGCAGGACGTGATGGACGCAATGACCACCTTGCCCGACGACAGCTTGTAGTCCTGGTCGTCGACGGCGACTTCCACGCCCTGCGGGCGCTTGAAGCTGCCCTCCATCTCCTTGGAGAAGCTGGCTTTTGCGTCGGTGAGCGGCAGGTAGTCCTGCGGGCGCTTCGGGCCGGAAATGGCGGGGACGATCTCGCCCATGTCGAGGTGCAGCGTCGAGGTGTAGATCGGGTCGTAGTCTGGCCCGCGCCACATGCCGTTGGCCTTGGCATAGGCTTCCACCAGTGCGATGCGGGCGGTGTCGCGGCCCGTCATGTGCATGTAGCGCAGCGTCTCGTCGTCGATCGGGAAGAAGCCGCAGGTCGCGCCGTATTCGGGGGCCATGTTGGCGATGGTGGCGCGGTCGGCCAAGGGCAGGTGGTCCAGGCCTTCGCCGTAGAATTCGACGAACTTGTTCACCACGCCGTGCTTCCTAAGCATCTGCACGACCTTCAGCACGAGGTCCGTGGCCGTTGTGCCTTCGCGCATGGCGCCGGTCAGCTTGAAGCCCACGACCTCGGGGATCAGCATGGAGACAGGCTGGCCAAGCATCGCGGCCTCCGCCTCGATCCCGCCAACGCCCCAGCCAAGGACGGCAAGGCCGTTGACCATCGTGGTGTGGCTGTCGGTGCCGACGAGGGTGTCGGGGTAGGCCACGAGGTTGCCGTCCTGGTCGGTGTCGGTCCAGACGGTCTGCGCGAGGTATTCCAGGTTCACCTGGTGGCAGATGCCGGTGCCGGGGGGCACGACGCGGAAGTTGTTGAACGCCTTCTGGCCCCATTTCAGGAAGACGTAACGCTCCATGTTCCGCTCGTACTCGCGGTCGACGTTCATCTGGAAGGCGCGGGGGTGGCCGAATTCGTCGATCATCACCGAGTGGTCGATGACGAGGTCCACCGGGACCAGCGGGTTGATCTTGGCGGCCGAGCCCTTGAGGCCCTTGATCCCGTCGCGCATCGCGGCAAGGTCGACGACGGCCGGAACGCCTGTGAAGTCCTGCATCAGCACGCGGGCGGGGCGGTAGGCGATCTCGATCGGGTTCTGGCCCTTCTGCTTGCCCCAGGTGGAGAAGGCCTTGATGTCGTCGACGGTGACGGTCTTGGCATCCTCGAAGCGCAGCATGTTTTCCAGCACGACCTTCAGCGAGGCGGGCAGGCGCGAGAATTCACCCAGGCCAGCCGCTTCGGCGGCGGGGATGGAATAGTAGTCGACCGTCTGGCCCCCTGCGGTCAGGGTCTTGCGGGTCTTCGACAGGTCGTGTCCAACGGTGACGGTCATCTCTGGCTCCTTCAGACGGCGGCTGGCCAAGGTTGTATACCATTGTATGCCGAATATCCAGCCCCGGTTTGTGGCTTTCCTACAGCATGTGACAGGTCTCTCGCAAAACCTTGATTGGCTCGCGCGACTAGGCCTTCCTATAACGGCGAGGGGACCAAGGATCAGGATAAGAACCATGCGACATTTCGTCAGCGCCGCGTGCGGGGTTTGGCTTGCGGCCGTGGCGCAGGTTCAGGCCGAGCCGGTGGTGGTGGTCGAGCTTTACACGTCGCAAGGCTGTTCCTCTTGCCCGCCGGCGGATGAGTTCGTGGCGATGCTGGCCGCCAACCCGCAGATCCTGCCCCTGGCGCTGCATGTCGACTACTGGGACTACATCGGCTGGGCCGACAAGTTCGCGCATCCGAAGTTCACCGACCGCCAGCGCGCCTATGCCAAGGCGGTGGGGTCGCGGACGATCTACACGCCGCAGCTGATCATCAACGGGGCGGACCGGATCGAGGGATTCGCGCCCGAAGAGACGGCCGAGCGGCTGCGGGCGCATATGGAGGCCGGGACGCCCGTGCGGCTGACGGTCACGCGCGAGGGTGACAAGCTGGTGATCCGCGCCGAGGCCGACCCGCCCCTGACGGAACCGGTGCGGGTGCAGCTTGTGCGCTACAAGCCGGAAGAGACCGTCATGATCGAGCGGGGCGAGAATGCCGGCAAGACGGTCACCTACACCAACATCGTGACCTCGTGGGAGCGGGTGGCCGACTGGTCGGGGCAGGAGCCGCTGGAACTGACGGCGCCCTTCACGGGGGATGAGCCGGGTGCGGTGATCGTCCAGCACGAGGGGCCGGCGGCGATCCTGGCGGCGGCCCGCGTCGACTGAGCGACCACGGCGCCGACCGGCCTACCGGCCTACCGGCCGCCGCCCTTCCAGCGGCGATGAATCCAGAACCACTGGTCCAGATGCTGGCGTACCAGCGCCTCGAGGCTGTCGTTGAGTGCCTGGGTCATGGCTTCGGGCGTGCCGTGCGGAATGGGCGGCTCGACGATGATCTCGAACGAGATGCCATCGGCTTTGCGTACGGCATAGGTCGGCACCAGAAGGGCGTCGTATTTCAGCGCAAGCTCAGCCGCCGAAAGCGCCGTCATCGCCGGGCGGCCGAAGAAGCTTAGCGGTTCGCCGTGCCCCATGTGCTGGTCGACCAGCATCCCCAGCATGCCGCCCGAGCGCAGGTGGCGCACCATATCGGCAAGGCCGGCGCGGTTCCTGGGAAACAACGGCTTCCCGATCCCCGAGATCGCCTTGACGTAGTGGGCGTTGAACCAGGGATTGGCCATCGGCATGTAAAGCGCGCCCACCCGGTAGCCACGGGCGATCAGCGCGGCGCGGCTGGCGTCGTAATTGCCGAAATGTCCCGTCACCAGGATCACGGGACGCCCTGTGCGATGTGCCTCTTCCAGCGCGGGCACGCCGCCGCCGGTCATCGGATGGCGGACGGCATGGGCAATGAACTCGGGGCCCGAGTAGATCTCGATCACCGTCCGGCCCACGTTGTCCGGAACGGCGCGGGCGATGCGCTCGACCTCGTCCCTGGGCAGGGACGGCAGGACCAGGGCCAGGTTCTCGCGCACGCGCGCCCGGTAGCCCGCGAGGGGGGCAATGACCCGTGCCAGGACCCAGCCGCACAGCGGCACGCGCCAGCGGTAGGGCAGGCGCAGCAAGAGCCAGATCAGGCTCCGCAGGGCGCGATCCTGAAGCCAGTGCCGCAAGGAAAAGGTTTGGTCATCAGCCATGGTCAGGCAGCACGGGCAGCCGTTGTTTCGCGGTGCCAGACATAGAGGCCTGCCCCCACGATCACAAGCGCGCCGATCACGGTCCAGCGGTCGGGCCACTGGTCGTAAAGCAGCGCGCCCCAGAAGGTCGCGAAGACGATCCCCAGGTAGGCGAAGGGCGCGACCACCGAGGCCTCGGTGATCGAGAAGCTGCGGATGATGCAAAGCTGCGCTCCGGTACCGAGGCAGGCGATCAGGGCGAATTGCCACAGATCGCCCGTCGCCACCGGCTCCCAGACGAAGGGCAGGGCGAGACCGGCGACGATGGTGCCGAAAAGCGCGGCATAGACCATCGAGGCCCAGACGCTTTCCTGCGCGCCGATCTTGCGGGTCAGAAGCGCCGAGGTCGCGTAGGAAATCGCGCAGAGGAGCGGCAGGACCGCCCACCAGGTGAAGACGCCCGCGCCGGGGCGGATCACGATCAGCGCGCCGATCAGGGCGACGACGACCCCCGCAAGGCGTCGCGGCCCAAGCCTTTCGCCCAGGAACACCGCTGCACCAAGGGTGATGAGGACGGGATTGATGTCGGCGATGGCGGTGGCTTCGGCCAGGCCGATGTAGGGCAGCGACAGGAAGAAGAAGGTCGTCGCCCCGAACTGCGAGGCCGAGCGCCAGAAGTGCAGCACCGGAAAGCGCGTACGCAGCACGGGGCCAAGCTGATGGCGCAGGATCAGGAGGACGAGGACCAGTTGTCCCGCGAAGCGCACCCAGATCACCTGGGGGGCGGGATAGCGCTCGATCAGACCCTTCGCGGTGGCATCCATCGCGGTGAAGAGGAAGATCGCCAGGATCATCAGCGCCACGCCGCGCGTGACTTGGGAAAGGGGGGCGGCGGACATGGCGCGGTTCTAGTGGGTCCGGGTGGCGGGGACAAGGGCGGCAGGCGCTGCAACGATGGGCGGCACGTGCTTCCCGGCGGAAGACAGGGGTCTGGAATTCACGTCTTGGAATATAACGCGAATTCTGCGACGATGCCGCCATTCAGGCTTTTCAGGAGATTGCGTCATGAAACATCTTTTGGCTGCAGCACTCGTCGTTTCCGGAGGCGCCGCCCAGGCCGGTGGTCCCGTCGTGGTTGCCGATGATCCCGCAGTCGAGGCTCCTGCGGCGATGGCGGCCGACTTCGACTGGACCGGGCTCTACGTCGGGCTTTCCGTCGCGAACGGCAGCTTCTCGGATGGCTTCACCGATTTCGACACCTCGGGCTACGGCCTTCAGGCAGGCTATCTGCGCGATTTCGGCAAGTGGGTCGTGGGGGGCGAACTGTCCTATTCGACGGGCGATTACGGCGATCTCGCGCCGGACTCGGACTGGGACGCGACGCGGCTGAAAGTCATCGGCGGCTATGGCGCGGGGCGGCTGATGCCCTATGCCTTCGTCGGCGCGACCAACTACAACGTCAACCAGTCGACGCCCTACTCGGACACGATGGCCAACTACGGCATCGGTGCCCGCTATGCCTTCGGGGCCAGCGGGAAGTTCGTCGCGGGGCTGGAGTACATGGTCGAGAAGAAGAACGGCTTCGACGACAACTTCGATCTCGACAACCGGGAACTGGCGCTGCGGCTGGACTATCGGTTCTAGAGCGGCGGAGGCCTGTCCTGCAGCATCAAGCCAAGGGTCCGCCGCATGTCGGCGGGCCGTTGGCGAGTTTGGCACCCGGCGACCGGCCTATTCGTCCTCCTCGCTGATCAGGGTGATTTCGCCGCTTGTCTCCAAGGTGCGGATGGCGCCGATGATGGCGTTCATCGCCTCTTCGGCGTCCTTGTCCTTGATCTTGCCGCGGGCGCCCATCTCCTCGCGCAGGCCCTGGGCAAGGCGCTGCGAGATGTTGGCGAGGATGAATTCGGCCGCATCCTCCAGCCCCGGCTTGCCCATCGCGGCGGCCAGTGCGGTGACAAGCTGCGGCTGTTCGACAAGCCGGGTGATCTTCGGCGTATCGCGCGGGTTCAGGCGGGCAGGGATGTGGACGAAGGTGAAGATCGCCTTCCTCACCTCGGCCGCAAAGGCGGCATCCTCGGCCTCGAGCCCCTGCAGGACGTCGTCCCGAGTCAGCGAGGGCGAGACGTTCAGAATCGCGCCGACGCGTTCCACCGGGCCCTGGTCGAAGGCCTTGGGCGGCTGGTTGTCCAGTTCCGCCAGCAGCGCCGCGCCGATGCGGCGGACGGTTTCGGGATCCACATTGCCGGTCATCGACACGGCATAGGCCACCCTGCGGGCGCGGTCGCCCGGCAGTTTGCCCAGAAGGTCGGCCGCGCGGCCGACCGGCAGCTTCGACAGCATGACGGCGCCCACCTCCACCGCCTCGTTCAGAAGGATCGGCAGCAGGCGGTCGGGGGGAAGCTGGGTGATCCGCTCCCACGGGTCGATCTTGGACGAGGTCGAGGACATGCGCCGCAGCCGCTGGGCCGCGGACTGCGAGATGTGGCCGTCCATCATCGCAAGCGCCCCCTCGATCCCGCCGGGGAAGGCCAGGCCCACGGCTTCGAGTTCGGCCAGGAATTCGGCCACGACCTCGTCCAGGGTGGTGCGGTCGACAAGGCGCATCTGCCCCATCTGCTCGGCCAAAGCGGCCTGCATGTGTTCGGGCAGCGAGGAGATCGGCAGCGACGTGCCTTCGGTCAGAAGGTAGCGCACGATCACCGCCGCCTTCTGCCGCGGGGTCAGGACCCGCTTCGGCAGCGGCGGGATCGTGACGATCCGGCGTTCCGGTGTGATCCGTGCCAGGGGCACCATGTCTTGCGGCATCGGGTCCTCATCGATTCGACGAGGTCAGCCTAGGTGCCCCCGGTTAACGGGTGCTTGACCGGATCAGCTTGAGGGCGTCTCGACACAGGTGCCCTTGGCGGCATCCCAGGTCGTGCCGGGCATGCAGCTGGCGGCGGTCTGTTCCGTCATCTTGCCCGCGCACTGGGCGAAGGCAAAGCCGGGGAGAAGGGCAATCGCCAGGGCGGCGAGGGTCGTCGTCGTCTTCATGGTCGTCCTCCTTTGGGGTCAGTAGGTGGTGGTCACTCCGGTCGTGATGGCGGTGGCAAGCGCCGTTTCTGCCCAGGTGCCGGTGCCGCCCGCGCTGCGGATGGCGTCAAGCTGGGCTTCTGCCATCTGCATCTCGTCCATCTGGACCAGAAGCTGGCCGTAGTAGCTGCGGGCCAGGACGTTCGCCGGGTCCATGGCGATGGCGCGTTCGTAGGCGGCGATCCCTTCCTCGACCCGGCCGGTCTGACGGAGGAGGAAGCCCGTGTAGGTCATCACGCGGCTCGTCTCGCCCTCGGTCATCGTGGCGAGGATCGCCAGCGCCTCGTCGTGGCGTCCCGCATAGGCCAGTTCCCGCACCGCGCCGTAGCGCTGGTCGTCGTTGAGGCTCGTGTCCTCGGACTTGATGCAGGTCTTGGTCTTCTCGTCCCAGACCGTGCCTTCCTCGCACTGCGTGGTGGTCTCGGTCGGGGTCGGCGGTTCGCTCTCGTCGTCACCGACCGCAAGCGCAAGCTGCGGTACCAGGGCCAGGGTGGCGGCAAGGAAGATGCGCACGGACGGTCCTTTCGGCAATTTCCCGAAAGGTAGCATGATTGTCGCCAAGGCAAGAACGGAAACGGCGGGTCACCCCATTCCGGCCAATCACGCTTGCGTCAGGTGCCGAAGACGCGGGCGAAGATCGTGTCGACGTGCTTGGTGTGGTAGCCGAGGTCGAACTTCTCCTCGATCTGGGCGGGAGAGAGGGCCGCCGTGACCTCGGGGTCGGCCAGAAGCTCGGTCTTGAAGTCCGCCCCCTTCTCCCAGACCTTCATCGCGTTCCGCTGCACGAGCCGGTAGCTGTCCTCGCGGCTGACGCCGGCCTGGGTCAGCGCCAGAAGCACGCGCTGCGACATGACCAGGCCTTTGAACTTGTTCATGTTCTTCAGCATGTTCTCGGGGTAGACCACCAGCTTTTCGACCACGCCCGCCAGCCGGTGCAGCGCGAAGTCCAAGGTGATCGTCGTGTCCGGACCGATCATCCGTTCCACGCTGGAGTGCGAGATGTCCCGCTCGTGCCACAAGGCCACGTTCTCCAGCGCCGGGACCACGGCCATGCGCACAAGGCGGGCAAGGCCGGTGAGGTTCTCGGTCAGCACGGGGTTCCGCTTGTGCGGCATCGCCGATGAGCCCTTCTGGCCCGGCGAGAAGAACTCTTCGGCTTCCAGCACCTCGGTCCGCTGCATGTGGCGGATCTCGATGGCGACGTTCTCGATGCTGCTGGCGATCACGCCCAGCGTCGCGAAGAACATCGCGTGGCGGTCGCGCGGGATCACCTGGGTGGAGATGGGCTCGGGCACGAGGCCCAGCATCTTGCAGACATGTTCCTCGACCGCCGGGTCGATGTTGGCGAAGGTCCCCACGGCACCGGAAATCGCGCCCGTTGCAACCTCTTTCCGAGCGTTTTCAAGACGCTCGCGGCTGCGCTTCATCTCGGCGTAGAAGCGGGCGAAGGTCAGGCCCATCGTGGTCGGTTCGGCGTGGATGCCGTGCGACCGGCCGATCCGTACCGTGTCCTTGTGCTCGAAGGCGCGGGTCTTCAGCGCGGCGAGCACCCGGTCAAGACCCTTCAGGAGAAGGTCGGCCGCGCGCACAAGCTGGATGTTCAGCGTCGTGTCCAGCACGTCCGACGAGGTCATGCCCTGATGGACGAAACGCGCCTCGTCATTGCCGATGATCTCGGCAAGGTGCGTCAGGAAAGCGATGACGTCGTGCTTGGTCACGGCCTCGATCTCGTCGATGCGGGCCACGTCGAAGGGCACGTCCTTGGCCCGCCAGACAGCACGGGCGTTCTCCTTGGGGATCACCCCCAGCTCGGCCTGGGCGTCGCAGGCATGGGCCTCGATCTCGAACCAGATCTTGAAGCGGGTTTCCGGGGACCAGATCGCCACCATCTCGGGGCGGGAATAGCGCGGGATCATCGTCGGGCCTCCGTCAGCGGGAACGCCGCCCCCTTACGCTGCGGCGCGGAGGGGCGCAAGCGTCAGGGGAAGGCGGCGACCAGGGCGGGCGGGATGGTCAAGGGCGTCAGGCGCCCGGCCAGAAGCGCCACCAGCGTCAGCGCCAGCGTGGCGCCGAATGCGAGGGTGGCCCGGCCCCAGAGGGGAGAGCGGCGGGACAGGGGGACCGACAGGTGGGCGAACACGGCCAGCACGGCCAGCCCGTAGTAGACGGCGAAGACCCAGGGCCAGGGGCCGGGCGCGTGCAGCCCGGCCGCAGCGAAGGCCAGGTCGGTCTCGGTTCCCTGCAAGCGGGCCGAAAGGACCGCCGCGAGGTGAATGACAAGGAACAGCGCCAGGTAACCGCCCGCAGCCGTCTGCAGCGTCAGGCGCGGACGCCGGGCAAGAAGCGCGATCCCCAATGCCACCTGGGCCGCGATAGCACCCAACAGAAGCGGCTCGACCAGCGGATGCCGGTAGACTAGCCGCAAGGCGTCCAGAACGGCGCGGTGGCTGTCCTGTCCCGCAAGACCCGCCAGGTGGTTGCCCAGATGGACCACCAGGAACAGGGCGATCAGGACCGCCAATGCCCGGTGGAGGCGCCTCATGCCAGGCCCGCCAGCGCCAGTGCCGAGATGCCGAGGAACGCCACCCATTGCGGCAGCATCCAGACGGTGCCGAGCCGCTTCAGCCCGTAGAACAGGAACAGGGCGGCGGCGCTGAGGAAAAGGACGATGGGCAGGGCGGCCAGCGCCAACGCGAGGTCGGGCATCAGCCCGGCCGCGATCAGGGCGAGGCCCCCGAAAGCCATCACGGCTGTCGTGGCGTGCCAGACCACGGACCAGACCGCCTTGGCTGGCTCCGGCCAGTGCGCCGCGACCATCGGTCGGTGAATCTCGCGTCCACCAAGGACAATGTGGACAAGATCAAGGACAAGCGCGGCAATGCCCGCGGTCAGAAGCCAGAGGTTCATCGCAATCTCCATACGGATGCGTATGGGATAGCCGAGGCGCTGGACCTTGTCCATACGCCTGCGTATGTTTGCCGCATGAAGAAGGCCGACGCCAAATCCCGACTTGGGCGCACCGATTGGGTGCTGGCCGCCCTGCGCGCGCTGGTCCGGGGCGGCATCGGCGCAGTGAAGGTCGAGGCGCTGGCGCGCGAGATCGGCGCCACAAAAGGTTCTTTCTACTGGCATTTCAAGGATCTCGGCGAGCTTCATCAGGTGATGCTTGAACTTTGGGAGGACCTTGCCACCCGCCGGATCACGGCCGCTGTCCGCGACTCGGGCCTGGACCCCAGGGGCCAGCTGATGCTTCTGGCTGACATGGTTTCCGTCCGCCCCGGCGAAGCGGTGGGCGGCATCGAGGTCGAGCCTGCGCTGCGCGACTGGGGCCGGAATGATCGGCGTGCCCGGGCCGTGCTCGAGCGGGTGGACCGCCAGCGGCTGCAGGATCTGACGGATTTCCTGCGGGCGGCCGGGGTTCAAGACGGCGAACTGTTGCCAAAGGCGCAACTCATTTATGCCGCAGTGATCGGGTTAGAGCAGTTGAGACTGACAACCGGGGCCGAAATGGGGCCACCTTTACGTGGGTTGGTGGAACGGTTGGTGGAGTGACGGGATGCGGCGCGGACGAGTGATGGAAGACGAAAACCGGGGCTGGCAGCAGGCGATCGGCATCGCGCTGGGCCTCGCGATCCTTGGGCTGGTGGGGGGCTATCTGGGCTTCCTGCATCCCCTGGGCGATTCGCTTTCGGTCGGGCGGGGGATCGCGGCGGTGGCCGTCCTGATCCTGGCGGTCTTTGCCAGCTTCGCCGGGCTTCGGATGGCGGCCTTCGTCTCGATGCTGCTGGCGCTCCTGACCGGGGCGCAGGTGCTTCTGGCCTATTCCTGGCCGGGCGTGCCGGGGCGCTACACGCTTTACCAGAAGAACATGCTTTACCGGAACGCCGAGCTTCCCGCTCTCGAGGCTGACATCCGGGCGGCGGACGCGCAGATCGTCACCCTGCAGGAGGTGTCGACCGCAAACGAGGTGATGCTGGAGAACCTCAAGGACCTCTATCCGACCCGGCATCTCTGCCCCGGCGGCACGGTGGGGGGGCAGGCGATCCTGACCCGGCTCGAACCGGTCACGGGTACGGCATTCTGCGGGCCGAACATGGCGGCCCTGCAAGTCGTTTCGGGTGAGGAGCGCTTCTGGCTGGTGTCGCTGCACCTCCATTGGCCCTGGCCCTACCAGCAGGCCGAACAGGTCGAACTCCTGCTCCCGGTCCTTGACCAGTTGGAGGGGCACGTCGTGATGGCGGGTGACTTCAACATGGTCCGCTGGGCGAACTCGGTGACGCGGCTCGCAGCGATCGTCGAGACGCGGCCGGCGGGACCGACCTTCGGCAGCTTCATCGGGCTGTCACGGCTTTTCCCGCTGCCGATCGACCACGTCTTCGCCCCGCAAAGCGGCAAGGTGTCCGCCCGCCCGGCCCTTGGGTCGGACCACCTGGGCCTTCTGGCCGCGGTCGAGCTGTAGGGCGGGACCCGCAAGAGACCGCTCGTCGATGACTTCGTCACTCCTCGCTGGGCGTCCACGCTCCGACGAGAAGACAAAGTCGCACGAGGAGGGATCCGTCAGCCCATCAGGCGTTCGTCGAACGGGTAGCGCGTCAGCGTCTCGCAGCCGGTGTCCGTGATCAGCACCTGGTCCTCGAGCTTGATCGAGAACTCACCGCCCTCGGGCGAGACCAGCGCCTCGACGCAAAGCACCATGCCCGGCTCCAGCGCCGCGTCGAAGGCCCCGGGCACCCAGCCGTCGGGGTAGTGGACATAGGGCCATTCGTCGCAAAGCCCGACCCCGTGCATCTTGCAGGAATACTTCTGCTTCCAGTACTCGGGCGCCAGCTGATGCCCTTCCATCACCAGTTCCTCGATGGTGACGCCGGGGCGAAGCCGCGCCTTGTGGTCGTCGATGTGGTCTAGCCCGTGGTGGAAGGCCGAGATCATCGCGTTAGTGGGCCGCGCGTCGCCAACCCACCAGGTGCGGCTGATGTCGATGCAGAAGCCATAGGCACCGATCAGGTCGGTGTCGAAGGCCACGATCTCATTCGGCTGCACCAGCCGCGGCCCGCATTCCTGGAACCAGGGGTTCGTCCGGGGGCCGGAGGCAAGAAGCCGCGTCTCGATCCACTCTCCGCCGCGGCGGATGTTGGCGGCGTGCAGCTCGGCCCAGATCGCGTCCTCCGAGACTTTCCCCGACGGCACGTTGGCCCGCGTGAAGGCCTCCATCTCGGCAATCCCCGCCTCGCAGGCCACGTGCGCGCAGCGCATCGCCAGGATCTCGTCCGGGGTCTTCACCGCGCGGACGCGTTCGGTGACCTCTTCGCCTTCCTCCACGACGAACCCGATCGCCTCCAGCGCCCGCAGCCCGTGGACCATGATCTTGTCCACTGCCAGCCGCCGGTTCGTCCCCGCGTGTTCGCGCATCACCTCGTCCACCTGTCGTGCGAAGCCTTCCGCCGCGTGCTTCCCCGCGTCGCCGGTGGAGTTGTAGAAGAAGGTCGCGCCCGACCGCAGTTCCTTCACCAGCGGGTTGAAGGTCACGAGGAAGGGCGAGTTCTTGTACTCCCACATCACCATGTGCCCGTCGGCGCACAGAAGGCAGGCGCGGAACGGGTTGTGCGTGTTCCAGAGCTGCATGTTCGTCGTGTCGGTCGCGTAACGGATGTTCAGCGGATCGAACATCAACAGACCGCCGTAGTCCCGCGCCACCAGCCCGGCCACCAGGCGCTTCCAGCGGTCCTCCCGCATCCGCGCCAGGTTCGGCAGTTCCAGCCCCGCTGCCGCCCATTCTGCGAAAGCCAGTTGCGTCGGCCCGATCTCCACCCTGTCGTTGTCGTTGGGCGTACCGTCCCCCAGCGCCGTACCGCGGCTGGGGTCGATCTTCCGTCGGTCGCGCTGATAGGTCATCACTGCCTCCCTTTTGCGCTTCAGACTGCCTTGGCGGCAGGCGACCGCCTAAGCCAGCGGCGACGCCCCGTGGTCGCAAACGTGTTGGTTGCAGACATCCGCGCCCCATGCTTCAAGCGGCGCATGGTCAACCCGATGCAAGACGCCCCCATCCTGCAGGACCGCCTGCCGCACTTGCCGTGGATCGATCCGCGCACCCGGCGGCTGCCCGGGATCCTACCGGTCGAGGGCCGGGACTGGCTGCGCATCGACGAGGCCTACGCGCCCCAGATGGCCCTGAGAGACCGCCTGATCGCCGCGCAAGCCCCTGTCGTCCATGCGCTTCTGCCCGAGGCCCGCCCGGCGGCGGACGAGCTTTATGCGGCCATGCTGGACTGGCTGCGCGCTGCCCCCGGTTTCACCGTAAACGCCACCAGCGTCACCCGCCCCGACGGCGTGACCGTTCCCCTTGATCCAGCCCGGCCGCTTCTGACGCTTGGCCGTCTGGTGCAAGAGGACCTTTGCCTGATGGAGCGGCAGGTCGAGGAATATGTCCTGACCGGTGGCATCCTGTGCTTCCCGGCCAGTTGGAGCCTTGCGCAGAAGCTCGGCCGACCGATGACCAGCATCCATGAACCCGTCCCCGTCTATGACGCCGACATCGCCAAGCGGGTGGCGCGGCTCTTCGACGCGATCCGGCCGGAACAGGCGCTCTGGCGGATGAACTATCTGACCTACGACGACTTCGTGCTGCATCAGCCGCGGGTCGAAGGCGAGAAGCGCCCGCAGCCCACGGACCATGTCTTCATCCGCTGCGAACGCCAGTGCCTGCTGCGGCTGCCCCGGACCCGGGCCGTGGTCTTCACCATCCACACCTATGTCGTGGACGCAGCAAGCGTGACGGCAGAGGACCTTGCCGCCCTCCGCGAGGCCGTGCATTGACCCGTTGCCTGATCGTCACCGCGCATCCCCTGTCGGGCAGCCTGACCACGCGGCTGGCCGCAACGGTCGAGGCCGAGGTGAAGGCGAAGGGGTGGGAGGTGACGCGACGCGACCTCTATGACGGCTTTGATCCGGTTCTCGGCCCTGAAGAGCGCGCGGGCTATTACACGACACCCGCCGCCACGCTGGAGGGCGAGAAGCAGGAACTTTCTCAGGCCCAGGTCCTGATCCTGGTCTTCCCGACCTGGTGGTTCGGATTTCCCGCGATCCTGAAGGGCTGGTTCGACCGGGTCTGGACCCCCGGCCTGGCTTTCGACCACTCGCCCGGCTTCGGCCCGATGATCCCGCGCCTGCACGGGCTGCGGGAGGTCCTGGCCGTGACCACGATGGGCGCGCCCCGGTGGATCGACTGGCTGGTCCTGCGCCAACCTGTCAGGCGGGTCCTGCGCCTTGCGATCCTGAAACCCTGCGCGCCCAAGGCCCGGCTGACCTGGCGCGTACTTCACAGCGCCGAACAGGTGGCCGAGCCGCGCCTTGCCGCGCTGGAAACCCGTCTCAAGGCCGACCTTACCCATATGGAACGGAGACTCTAGATGCCCGGACTGATCCGCAGGACCCTTCTGATCGGGGGCGCGGCGGCGGCCGCCGCTGGCGTGGCGCTTTGGCGCTGGCGGACGCCGGGAGCGAATGACATCGCCTATGGCAACGACCCGCGGCAGGTCATGGACCTGACCCATGCGCGGGGAACGGGGCCCGCGCCCATCCTCGTGATGGTGCATGGCGGGGCGTTCAAGGTCGGCGACAAGTCCGAGCTGGCGATCTGGCCCGAGTTTCTGGATGCCGGAATTGCGGTGGTGCGGGTGAATTACCGGCTGTCGGACACCGCGAAATGGCCCGCGCAGGGCGAGGACGTATTGGCCGCCGTTGTCCATCTGCAGCGGGAAGGCGCGGCCCTGGGTCTGGACCCCTCCCGCATCGTGATCCTGGGCCAGTCGGCGGGGGCCTTCCTTGCCGTGTCCACGGCGCTGAGCATGGTCGAGGTCGGGCTCCGGCCGCGCGGGGTGGTCAGTCTTTTCGGACCGATGGATTTCTCGACGATGGACCAGGACATGGCGACGCTGGGCCGGACGGCGAAGATGGGCGCGACCGATGTGGCGGAAAGCGCCGAAAGCCAGCTTCTGGGCTATGCGGTGGGCGAGAACCGGGCCGCGGCGCGGTCGATGGGTCCGGTCGGGCGGCTCTCGCGGCTGAAGGAGCCGCTGCCGCCGATCCTGATCCGCCACGGCGACGCCGATCCCCTGATCGCGGACCTGCAGGCCAAGCGTCTGCGCGAGGCCTGGGTCGCCTCCGATCCGGCGGCCGAGGTGGACTACAAGCTCGTCCCCGGCGCGGGCCACGGCGGCGAGGCCTTCGAGACCGATCCGGTCAAGGCCGAGATCCTGGCCTTCGTGCAGAAGGCGCTGGCCTGAGGGGTCAGTCCTCGGTCCCGATCTGCCGCAGGTCGCGCCCACTGATCCAGAGCCAGAGCGCCCAGGCCAGCGTGATGGGAAGGGCCAGAAGGATGCTGGCCCAGCCGATCAGGTAGCCGGACACCTGGATCGCGCCCTCGGCCACCGGGCCGGGCGGGGCAGGGGGGCCGTCGGGGCGGAGTGGCCGTTCCGGCTCCGGACCGGCGCCGATCTCGTCGCGGATCGAGGCCAGCGGGTCATCCCCCGGCTGCAGGACCTTCGGCTCGGGCAGGACCACCGGTCCGACCTCGCCCGGGGGCGGGGCGGGTTCGGTGGCTGGCAGGGGCGCGGAGGCGGGGCGCTGGCCCCAGAGATGCGGTTCGATCTCGGCCACCAGCGCATTGCCCCGCTTCACGTCGGGGTCCGCCGTGGCGCTGGCGTGGGAGAGTATGGCGGCGAGGTTCTTCACCCATGCCGCGACGCGCAGGTGCGAGGGGACCAGGCGCTCGGCCCGGCCAAGCTTGCCCGCCGGGATGCGGCCCTTGCCGTCCCGCACGTCCTCTGCCCCCTGCCGCAGCTTCCGCGCGGCCCAGGCGTGCACGGGGGCCACGCCTTCGCGCGACAGGTGCAGGCTGGCCCGCCCCAGCGCGCGGAGGTCGAACGGAGGCCGCTGCCCGCCCGAGGCCCAGATCTCCGGGCGGTCCTTGCCGGGCTTCCTGCCCACCGGATCACGTGCCATGCCACTCTCGCGGTTGCTTTCAACCGCAGGTTAGCGGGCGAAATCGTCCTTTCCAAGACGTTAATGCCCGCAGCGGGTTTGTCGTGATTTCAACGGCTTGGGCAAGCTGTCCCGCGTGGACACCCAACGAAAAAGGGCGCCTGAAGGCGCCCTTTCCGTCACTGTCCCTGCCCTTAGCAGGAGTAGTACATCTGGTACTCGACCGGGTGGGGGGTGTGCTCGTAAGCGTACACTTCTTCCCACTTCAGCGCCATGTAGGCCTCCAGCTGGTCGCGGTCGAACACGTCGCCGGCCAGGAGGAAGTCCATGTCCTTCTCCAGCTCTTCCAGCGCCTCGCGCAGCGAGCCGCAGACCGTCGGGATCTGCGCCAGTTCTTCCGGCGGAAGGTCATAGAGGTCCTTGTCCGAAGCCGGGCCCGGGTCGATCTTGTTCTTGATGCCGTCGAGGCCGGCCATCAGCAGCGCCGCGAAAGCCAGGTACGGGTTCGCCGACGGATCGGGGAAACGGGCTTCCACGCGCTTTGCCTTCGGCGATTCAGTCCACGGGATCCGGACGCAACCCGACCGGTTGCGGGCCGAGTACGCGCGCAGAACCGGGGCCTCGAAGCCCGGGATCAGGCGCTTGTAGGAGTTGGTGCCGGGGTTCGTCAGGGCGTTCAGCGCCTTCGCATGCTTCAGGATGCCGCCGATGAACCAAAGGGCCTCTTGCGAAAGGTCGGCATACTTGTCGCCCGCGAACAGCGGCTTGCCGCCCTTCCAGATCGACATGTTGACGTGCATCCCCGAGCCGTTGTCGCCCTTCATGGGCTTCGGCATGAAGGTCACGGTCTTGCCGTAGGCGTGGGCCACGTTGTGGATCACGTACTTGTACTTCTGGATGTTGTCGGCCTGCTCGACCAGACCGCCGAAGATCATCCCGAGTTCATGCTGGCAGGTCGCCACTTCGTGGTGATGCTTGTCGACGCGCATCCCCATCCGCTTCATGGTCGAGAGCATCTCGCCCCGGATGTCCTGGGCTTCGTCGATCGGGTTCACCGGGAAGTAGCCGCCCTTGTGGCCCGCGCGGTGGCCGTAGTTGCCGCCTTCGGTCACGGTGTCGGTGTTCCAGGCTGCCGCCTCGGCGTCGATCTCGTAAGCCACCTTGCGGGGAGTCACCGAGTAGCGGACGTCGTCGAAGATGAAGAATTCGGCTTCCGGCCCGAAGTAGGCCGCGTCACCGATGCCCGAGGACTTCAGGTAGGCTTCCGCCTTCAGCGCGATCTGACGCGGGCAGCGGCTGTAGGCCTCGCCGGTGTCGGGCTCCACGACGTTGCAATGCACGGCGAGGGTCTTTTCCGCGTAGAACGGGTCGAGATAGACCGAGGTCGCATCCGGCATCAGCTTCATGTCGGACTGGTCGATCGACTTCCAGCCCGCGATCGACGAGCCGTCGAACATGAAGCCTTCCTCGAAGAAGTCCTCGTCCACCAGGTCCGACACCAGCGTCACATGCTGGAGCTTGCCCTTGGGGTCGGTGAAGCGGATGTCGACGTATTCGACTTCCTCGTCCTTGATCAGTTGCAGTGCCTTGGCAACGGCGCTCATCTGACTGCCTTTCGGTTTGGGGTTGATGGTTTCAGGCTTTTGGGCCCGGTTCAGACAGCATCGTCGCCGGTTTCGCCGGTGCGGATGCGGATGGCTTGTTCCACGGGCGTGACGAAGATCTTGCCGTCGCCGATCTTGTCGGTGCGCGCGGCCGAGATGATCGCCTGGACGGCGGTGTCGACCATGTCGTCGGTCAGGACGACCTCGATCTTCACCTTGGGCAGGAAGTCCACGACATATTCGGCGCCGCGATAGAGTTCCGTGTGGCCCTTCTGGCGCCCGAAGCCCTTGACCTCGGTCACCGAAAGACCCTGGATGCCCGCCTCCTGAAGCGCCTCTTTCACCTCGTCAAGCTTGAACGGCTTGATGATCGCTTCGACTTTCTTCATGGGCTGGCCTCCCCCGGTTCGTCCTTGCCCCTCTCACCACTTCCCCTTGGGAGGGGCAATGTGACAGGGTTTTCTTGTGGGTCTGGGCCGGGGGATTCCTCGGGTGCTGCCCAAATTTTGTGCAATGCGCCTCGTATGTCGGCGATTTGAAAACTTGGGTGCGCAAGGAATGACCGAACTCCTGACCGCCGCGCAAATGCGGACCATCGAACAGGCGGCGATTGCAAGCGGAGAGGTCACGGGCCTGGAGCTGATGGAACGTGCAGGAAGGGGCGTGGTCGAGGCGATCTTCGAGGAATGGCCGGAGCTGGCTGCCACCTCGCACCGTGCGGTGGTCCTCTGCGGGCCGGGCAACAACGGCGGCGACGGGTTCGTCGTGGCGCGGCTCTTGAAGGAGTGGGGTTGGGAGGTGGAGGTCTTCCTCTACGGCGACCCGGACCGGCTGCCGCCGGACGCGCGGGTGAATTATGAGCGGTGGGTGGGGATGGGGGAGGTGAGGGACATCGGAACGCAACAATGGGACGAACGACCCTTTCCGATACCTTGTGATATTGTGGTAGATGCGCTGTTCGGTACTGGTTTGACGCGGCCTGTAGATCTTCCAGTCGTGGCTCTACTAGACGCGCGTTACCCATGGGCAGAGCATCGCACCGTTTCTGTAGACGTGCCGTCGGGCCTGTGTGCCGACAGCGGACGCGAGATTGGTGAAAACGTGGTCGCAGCAGACCTCACCGTCACGTTTCATTGGCCGAGGGTGGGACACGTCCTGGGTTCGGGGCCGTCGTGGTGTTTCAATGTTGTGACCAAGCCTCTTTGGTCCAAGCAAGCTTTTGGCGGCGTCAATGTGACTGCGAGTGGTGTTCCTCCTTCCGAAGAACACTTTGTCCACTTCGCCGACCAGATCGACGCTCTTTGGCCGAGAGCGGAGCTTATCGACCGGTCCTATCCGGGGCAGTTGCGCATGGCGGGCAAAGAAACCTCGCACCACAAATACTCCCATGGCCACGCCCTTATCCTCTCCGGCCCCTCTGGTCGCGGCGGGGCGGCGCGGTTGGCGGCGCGGGGGGCTTTGCGGATCGGGGCGGGGGTGGTGACGGTGGGGTGTCCTTTGGACGCGATCCCCGAACACGCCGCGCGGCTGGATGCGGTGATGCTGCGGGGGGTGGCGGATGGGCTGGCGCTGGAGATGGCGCTGGCGGACCCGCGGATCAACGCGCTGTGTGTGGGGCCGGGCTTGGGGCTGGACGCGCGGGGGCGGGAGGTGGTGGCGGTGGCG
>Ga0208243_1000178_pt1 | contig 47477 bp, 39 predicted proteins | sample Subbio2Aug_QV12A_FD_184826 | JGI IMG/M metagenome (GOLD analysis project Ga0208243, IMG submission 184826) | Serpentinite rock and fluid subsurface biosphere microbial communities from McLaughlin Reserve, California, USA - CR12Aug_QV12A (SPAdes) | ecosystem: Environmental > Terrestrial > Deep... | reverse complement strand
TCGAAAAGTGCTGGTCTACTTTTCTCAAAGATAAAATGCCCATAAAACTGGGATCCCCAACCTACCACTTGACCAATTCCAAAAATAGTCCATGCGGTTTGAGATGGGAGTTGCACTGTGATCCATTCAGCAGTCACAAACAATCCACCAAACAATAATGTTGCGATAAATGCAAAAAATACATCTAAGGTATAATAATACCCTAAAACACCCAAAGTAAATACAAGAGATGCAGTTACGGAAAAACCATTGTATTCAAATAAAGAAAATCGACTTAGTACAACAAAAAGAGTAAACGTAATCGTTGGTACTCCTAAAACGTGAATCCAAACATTTCGTTTTTCTTGATGGTAGGCAGAATAAAATGCCATTTCTTTTGCAAATCTCAAAGGGAACCTCCAAAGTAGGGTTCCTACTTTACCAAACAAAGTGAAAATCCACTTGAACGATTCTGTCAAAATTTAAAAAAATTCTAATTTCTTCCGGAAGAATGAACTAGTTTGCGTAAGGTAAAATTACGTTTGAAGTCTTCCGCGTAGTCTTCTATGAGAATCGGAAACCGGTAGGTCCAATTGGAATGGTCTGGGGTTCCTGGGTAATTGATTCTGTGTTTTTCCGGATTCAACAAAACGTCGGAAACACCGAAGGCCAGATCCTGAAAGAGTTGGATGCTAAATACACTTTTGGTTTGGAACACAAAATCGAGTAAACCTTCCAAAATTTGGTCTTCTGATTCGGGTCTTGGTTTTTCCAAACGGTCAAAGAAAAACTGAAGTTTTGGTTCTAATTCTCCTTCTCGATTCCACCACTCCATCACCAAACTCGTGTCATGTGTTGATAAGACAGATATCGCATTTTCACGGTAGTGGTCTTCTTCGATGTAGTCCCCAGTTGTAAATGATTTTGTCCAACGTACAACATCAATCCCAATCATTTGGCGTTCAAACAAGGAATCACGAATGAAAGTAGGAACTGAACCCAAATCCTCGGCACAAGGAACCATGGAGGAAAAGGACTCAAAAATTTCTAAAATGGTCTCCCCTGATTCTTTCCAATGTTTCTCTTCTTCATTGATATGAAGTTGAGACAGAGGAAATAAGTTAGCTTTCATTTCCTCAGGAAGAGACTGGTAACCTTCCTCTTTCCAGAAGTCCCAATAAAAAATATAATGATTGGGTTTGAATTCATGGATGAGTCCGCGTTTTTCCATTTCATTTGGATCAATGCCAATTTTTAAAAATTCATTCGTCTCAATTCCAAATTGAGGGTGGAACCATCCCTTTAATGCTGTTCTGTGTTCTTTAGGAATGGCCCAAATGCGGTACATTCCAATCACATGGTCAATGCGATACAAGTGGAAAAAATTTTCTAAATACAACAGACGATCTTTCCACCAACTATAATGGTTTTTTTGTAACACTTCCCAATTCAGAACAGGGAAACCCCAGGTTTGACCCGTTTGTGAAAAATGATCTGGGGGTGCACCTGCTTGTAAATCCAACAAAAAGTTTTCAGGGTGTTCCCAAACATCACAGGAATTACGAGCTGTAAGGATAGGCATATCACCTTTTAAAAAAATTCCATTGTCCTCTAAATGGAGTTTGACGGCATTTAACTGATCAAATGCGATTTTCTGTAAATATACCCAAAACAATGCTTCTTCTCTTTGTTCTGTGAACACTTTGTCCTTTGCATTGTATGGATCTTGGAATTCTTTTGGCCATTCCCACCAATTTTTTCCTTCGTATGTTTCATACAATACCCGAAACGAAACATATGAATAACACCAAGGTTGTTTTTCTAAAAAGTTAAGAGCATCTCTCATAGCCTCTTTTTGATGAGAAAGATAAAATTCTCTTAGGTATTTTATTTTTAAATCTCGTACTCTAATAGGATTGTTTTGTAAGTTTACGATTTGGTTTTTACGTGATTTGTAAGGCAAACCAAGTTTGTATAAAGATATGTATAATGGATCAATTGCAAAAGCTGAAATGGCACTATAAGGTGAATAACCATAACCAGTATCATTGAGTGGTAATAATTGGATGATACTAAATCCAATGTCCTTTGCCCAGTCACAAAGTGGGTATAAACTATAGATGTCTCCACATTCGAATGAATGCCTAGAAACAATTGAGGACAGAGATACAAGTACCCCTGCCCTTCTTTGTTTGATTGGAATCAATGAGCCCAATGTTTTACATTAAGCAACTGTGATTTCTTTTGAAAGATAAACGTCTTGGATTGCGTGTAATAGTGATACACCTTCTTTCATCGGTTTTTGGAACGCTTTTCTACCAGAAATGAGTCCCATACCACCAGCACGTTTATTGATGACCGCAGTTTTTAATGCTTCTTGTAAGTCATTTTCTCCAGATGCCCCACCTGAGTTAATGAGCCCTGCTCTTCCCATGTAACAATTTGCTACTTGGTAACGAGTGAGGTCAATTGGATGCTCAGAAGTCAAATCAGAGTAAATACGTTTATCAGTTTTACCGTAAGAAGACTCTTGGTTGAGTACATTGTAACCACCATTGTTTTCAGGTAACTTTTGTTTGATGATATCCGCTTGGATGGTGACTCCTAAATGGTTTGCTTGCCCTGTTAAGTCAGCAGAAACATGGTAATCTTTGTCTTTTTTGAACGCATTGTTTCTGATATAACACCAAAGGATCGTAGCCATTCCAAGTTCGTGTGCCATTTGGAACACTTTTGAAATTTCAACGATTTCACGACCAGCATCCGCAGATCCAAAATAAATTGTGGCACCGATGGCAACACAACCTTGGTCATACGCTTGTTTTACGGTCGCAAACAAAATTTGTTCACTTTTGTTTGGGTAAGTGAGAAGTTCGTTGTGGTTGATCTTTAAAATAAAAGGGATTTTGTGAGCATACTTACGAGCCACAGAACCAAGCACTCCTAAAGTTGTAGCCACACCATTACAACCGCCTTCTATTGCGAGTTTAATGATATTTTCGCCATCGAAGTAAATTGGGTTTTTGGCAAACGAGGCACCAGCGGAGTGTTCAATCCCTTGGTCTACCGGAAGAATGGATACATATCCAGTTCCACCAAGTCGGCCATGGCCGAGTAAAGTTTGAATGCTTCTGAGAACAGGGATGGACCTGTCTGAAGGTGCAAAAATTCTGTCTACCCAGTCGTTACCAGGTACGTGAATGAGTTCTTTTGCTATTTTTGGTGATTTGAATCCAAGGAGGGATTCCGCGTCGTTTCCAAGATGTTTCGAGATTTCGTCGAAGTTCAAAGTTGTTCTCCTTAAAAATAAATTCTCGGGTTGGGTCAAGGTGACAACATCTTTTTTTGCTCGTCGTCCTTCCCCTTACCCTTATCTTGATTTAAGAGGCAAAATTGAGAGGATCTGCACAATTTCGTATGTTTTTTTCCCTGGCCTGGCTCTCCCTCACTCTGTCACTCGGAGTCTGGTGGTGGATTTTGGGGTTTCGCCAAGCCAAAACCATTTCTGAAATTTCTGTCAGTTTAGAAAGACAGTTTGAACTAAACCGCGTGAATCGGATGTTACAACTAGAAGGGTCATTTTTCCTATCTATGTTAACTCTTGGTGGTGTGACTCTCGCCGTTTTATCCTACAGAGACCACAAACGTTCCAAACTCATTGCCGATTTTTTCTCCACTGTCACTCATGAAATGAAAACTCCAATTGCCAGCTTACAACTGCAAGTTGAAGTTCTATTGGAAGATACAAAAGATTTACAACTAAAAAGAAAATTAGAAAAAATCTGGAAAGAAAACTTAAGGATTGAATCCCAAATGGGAAACGCCTTTTATCTGGCAAGTCTCATGCAAGGGGAGGCTCTTTATTTAGAAACGTTAACCTTACAAGAAATCAAAGATTCCTATTCCCACCATGAACCTGATCTGGTATGGGAAGTATCCATCCCTCTCACAAAAAAAGTATACCTCGACAAAAAAGCATTTTTTGCCATGTTAAAAAATCTGACTGAAAATGCAAAACGACATGGAAAAGCAAACCAAATCAAACTTCACATTGTCCAAGAAAAAGATCGAATTTGTTTTCTGCTAGAAGACAATGGGTCTGGTTTTATGGGGAATAAAAAATACCTCACCCAACCGTTTCTCCGCCATTCGAATACGAGCGGGAGTGGGATTGGTCTTTATATCGTGAAAAAATTGATCGAAAAGATGAAAGGTAAAATCGAATTTCCGGACAGTTCGTACGGTTTTCAAGTCAAACTTTGTGTGAGTGAGGTCGTATGAAACCAAGGATTTTACTTGTGGAAGACGATGAAGGGCTCGGAGAAACTTTAAAAGAAAGATTAGAACAAGATTACTACCGAGTGAAATGGGCAAAAACCGTTTCGGAAGCAGAAACTCTTTTTGCACCAAATTTGTTTGATTTAGTTGTCCTCGACTTACGCCTGCCAGATGGGAATGGATTTGAACTCGCAGAGAAAATGGTTTCCCTTGAAAAGGACCTTCCTTTTTTATTTTTAACTGCCCAAGCAGGAGCCCAGGAACGACTCCGTGGGTTTGAACTCGGTGCCGCCGAATTTATCCCCAAACCTTTCCATCTAAAAGAATTTCTTATCCGTTTAGAAAGGGTTGTTTCCCTCACTCGTCCCCATTTTGGTCAAAAATGGCAGATGGATTCGAAAGAAATCCATTTGGATTCCTTTTTAGTGAAAAACAAGGATGGTTCTAGCATCCTACTTTCCAAACGTGATTGTTCCCTCCTGACCTTACTTCTCAGTGATCCCTCAAAGGTATTTAGTCGCTCTGAAATCCTTGATGTCATCGTGGGCGAAGACAGTTTTCCTACGGAAAGGACCATTGATAATGCCATTGTTCGGTTGCGTGATGCCTTAGGGGAAGATTCCATTCGCAATGTCCGAGGGGTCGGATACCAGTGGATTGCAGAAATCCAACCCCTGAAATAAACCACTTCTTCCTTATGGAAACTGGTCGATCCTCCGATATTTGAACCTGATGAAACAAGGATTTTTTAGCATTTGGATCTTTTGTATTTCCTTGTTTTCACTTTCTTTAGCTGCCTGGGAAACAGACATCGATTACAATTATGAATACCAAAAAAACGGACCCTATACAAAATTTTCAGACTGGGTTCCTTATAAATTACACAAATGGGAACCTAAATACTTAGAAGATTTTTACGAATTGTACAATCTCAAACAACATTATAATGATAATGAACTGCGTAAAAATATCTATTGGTTAAAAATTGCACTAGGCAAACGATTCCGACATCCAAAACACGCATTATGCGAAACTAAAACGGAACAAGAATACTATAAATATCGAAATTTGATGTTTATGCATATCAATATCCAAATCATGCGATCTTATATGCGACTTGGTTCCAAATTTGACAAACGCCATGTATACTTTTACAACCTCGACTTTGCTCATGAACTAAAAGAAAGTTTCACAGTGGCAGAGAGTTTTTACAAAGAAGCAATTCCCTATTGGGAAAAAGCAAAAGAATATGCAGACAAAGCCAATGAAGTGCCTGTGGATTTGGATTTAGGAACTATCGAAACCGAACGATATGAAATTGTGACAGGTAAATTAGATTTTGGTCATATCATTGAAACACATTTAGATCGACTCGAAGGCAAAAAGAAAATTGTATCGGAGTATTTGGCGAAGTATCCAGAAGCGGATGCCAAAGCTCTCGACCTCATCGACCAAACGAATTAAAATTCCAAAAACAAAACTGCTATATCATCATGAATGATTCGTTCCTTTTCCACAAGGCAATTGGCAATCATCTTTTTGATAAGGTCATCAGTATCTTCCGAAACAGAAATCATTTCAGAGAGTTCTTGTAAAAAAACATCAAGTCCAATATAACCGCCTGTTTCTTCTTCCAATTCATAAATCCCATCGGAATAAAGTAAAAGACGATCTCCTTTTTCAAAGGTTTTTGAAATGTTTTTCCCTTTCCAATCATCAAGGAGTAATATCGGATACATTTCATCTTTTACAAATTTCATCACACGGTCTTTTTGGTTCCAAAAAACACCTGGTGGATGGCCAGCAAAACTAAACTCGATCCTTCTTTCCAAGGGATATATCCGCATCACACAGGCAGAGATATGGTGTTTGAAAATAATCGTTTTGAGTTCAATGTGCATCGCTTCCAAAATGGCAGCAGGTGAAGATTCTACTAATGAATGTTTTTTAAACGAAACGGCAGCAATACCTGAAACCAAAGCAGAGGAAATCCCATGCCCAGAGATGTCTCCAAAAAATATATCAATACAATCCGGTTTTGGTTTTTCGTATAAAATTAAATCTCCCCCAATTTCATCATAAGGTAAAAACCTAGATTCAATTTTTATATTGGGAATACTGCCAAAATCTTTTGCGACCCAAGCCTCTTGGGTAAGTTTTGCAAGGGCTAAGTCTTCTTTTACATCTGAATAAAATCTTTGCAGAATTTTTTCCTTTTTCATCAGTTTGATTTCGTTTTTGGCACGAACCAAACCTTGCGAAACAAAACCTGCTACCAAACCTAACATTTGCTTGGTTTCACTTGTCCAATCACCTAACGATTGATATGTCGTAACCCCAAGGATTCCAATCAAATTCCCTTCATCCCGTAATCCAATGACTAAAATGGAACGAACTTCTGCTGATTTAAATAATTGTAAATGCCAAGGTTCATCACTCAGTGCTCGTGTATCGGGAATATAAACCACACCATCACCAGCAAGAACCCCTAACCTTTCCGGGTTCATTTTGGCTATGGGAAGTTTTGTTCCCACTTCAAAGAGAGATGGCACACCACCAGTTAACCATTCATGGCTAACTGATAAAAATTGTTTATCGGAAGAGATCTCTGCCACAAAAACCCTATCTGCTTTTGAATACTTTCCTAATTCCTCTAAGGCAAATTGAATGGCATCGGAAACAAATTCAGCTTTGGTGTGGACAAACATTTTTGAAACTTCAGTTACAATTTGGGAAAACTGCAAAAGACCCGAAAGTTTCGACTCAGACTCCCGAATATTGGAAATTTCAATTTGTTGGCCCCAAATCCGAACCAGATGCCCATCGACAACTTGCCCATGGGAATTGATGAGATAAACCCGAGGCAATATGGATGTATTTTCTGTGTATTCGTAATCCTCTAATTGGTAAGAATTCTCAATGAACTTACGGAGGAGATGGATACTCGTTAAGGAAACAATTTCTTTGAGGTATTTGCCATTCACCTCTTCCAAACTTCGGAATCCATTTAGCTTCACCATGGCAAGGTTACATTCCCGCACCACAGAATGGTTCCAAATGTATTCCATCTGTTCTTCCAAAGGCAAAGAAATGGGCATTGGGATGTCTAGTTCATAACACCAAATGGCGTCTTTCGAAAGGTGGATAAAACTCTCCAAGTGTTGGAAACGACCAAAATCTGGTTTACGAGAGCTCATCGTCCTCTACAGTTTCTTTTGATCCTTTGATTGCCACAAAAAAAACATACATTGAAGGGTTTTCGAAAAAATTTCAATTTTGAAGAAAAAAAATCCTGATTCCGTTGACCAAGGAATGCCCTTTTCCTAAAATACATTGGAATGGCGGAGGCTTAGATACCGTGTATTATGCACATATTTTAAGCATTTATCATTTTAAATACGCAATCTGTTTCGTGCCTAAGCACCAATTTCAAAACAATCTGCTTAGAAACTCCACGAAACCCTTATATTTCGGTCGAAATGCCTTGGTATAAATCTTGCATTTAAAGTGGTAACAGATTACAACAATCAGACCGACCTCTGAACGAAGGAGAATCAAATGCAGTTCGCAACCCCAAAATTTACTTCCGGAAAGGAAGTGGTTGAGTATGCCAAAAAAAATGGAGTCCTTTTCTATGACTTCCGATTTACGGATATCAAAGGAATGTGGCACCACGTTTCGTATTATGTGAATTCCGTAAATGAAGATACATTCAAAGGAATTCCTTTTGATGGATCTTCGATTGCTCGTTGGCAGCCAATCAATGCTTCCGATATGCAATTACATCCAGAAATTTCTACGGCATTTTTAGATCCGTTCACAGCTGACAAAACACTTGTTATGTTCTGTGATGTTTGGGACATCTATAAAAACCAATACTATGAAAAATGCCCAAGATCCATCGCGAAAAAAGCATTAGAATTCATGAACAAATCTGGAATTGCAGATACTGCATACTTTGGACCAGAAAATGAATTTTTCGTATTCGATAGTTTGAAAGTTCGTGATGAAATCAACTGCCAATACTATGAGTTAGATTCAAACGAAGGGATCTGGAACACTCACTCTGAAATTCCAGGTTCAAACAACACAGGAAAAATTAACTTTAACTCTGGACACCGTCCTGGAACAAAAGGTGGTTACTTCCCAGTAGCTCCAATTGACTCTCAAGTTGACCTAAGAGCAGAATTTGTAAAAACATTAGAAGCCATTGGAATGGAAACCTTTGTGGTCCACCACGAAGTTGCCCAAGCACAAGGTGAGATTGGTGTTAAATTTGGAACACTCATTGAAGCTGCTGACAATGTTCAAAAACTAAAATACATCGTTAAGATGGTTGCTCATAAACACGGAAAAACTGCTACTTTCATGCCAAAACCACTTTTTGGTGATAACGGTAACGGTATGCACGTTCATATCTCTCTTTGGAAAGGTGGAAAAAACCTTTTTGCCGGAGACAAATACCAAGGTCTTTCTGACTTCGCATTCAACTACGTTGGTGGAGTTCTGAAATATGCAAGAGCGTGCGCTGCATTCACAAATGCATCTACTAACTCTTACAAACGACTCATCCCTGGTTTTGAAGCACCATCGATCTTAGCTTACTCTGCACAAAACCGTTCTGCTTCTTGCCGTATTCCTTTTGTGAGTGGCGAAAAAGCAAAACGTGTGGAATTCCGATTCCCAGATTCTACAGCTAACCCATATTTGGCGTTTGCTTCTCTTCTTATGGCTGGTATGGCTGGAGTTGCTGAAAAGATTGATCCAGGTCCTGCTCGTGAAGAAGATCTTTTTGAACTTTCATTGGATGAGATCCGTGAAAAAGGAATCCGCCAAATGCCTCACACACTTCGTGAAGCAATGGAAGAGATGCTTGCTCAAAGAGAAATCTTCAAACAAGGAGATGTTTTCACTGAAAACTTCTTACAAACGTACCAACATTATAAGTTTGAAACAGAAATTTGGCCATGGGAAGGTCGCCCTCACCCATACGAATTCCTCACTACTTACTCTTGCTAAGAGAAAAAGCCCCGGTAACCCCGGGGCTTTTTTTTGTTTACCATTCCCTATCCATTCAAAAAATGACAAAAGAACTAAAGATTTAGTTCAACCAAACGATCTAAGGTTATAGGGCGAGGTAGCTCAGATGGTTAGAGCACAGGATTCATAACCCTGAGGTCACGGGTTCGACTCCCGTCTTCGCTACCAAAGATCGAGAGGACAAGGTATGAAAAAAACAAACCGTTTGTTTTCAATTTTGGTTCTAGTGTTATTCACTGGATCCATCCAAGCAGCAGATTTTCCTAAGTGTAAAGAAGCTTGTGATAAGTTTTACAATTGTTCGGTCCAAGTGAATCCGAATGCAACTGAAGAACAAAAATCAACTCTCCGCAGAGGTTGTGAGTTCAATTGTAACCGACCTAAATACTACAATAAAATTGCTAGTTGCCTCACTGCAGGTGACAGTTGTAAAGCCTTCTCTACTTGTATCATGAAAGAGATGCAAGCAAACAAATAGAATTTCCGTAGTCTTACGTCAGATTCGAAACAAAAGAAAAAACCTAGGGGATCACTCTCCTAGGTTTTTTTATACCTATCGACTTTGTTTCATTTTAACAAGTCTTGAGGGTATCCCATCCCAAAGAGATAGGATAGGAATTTACCTCTGTCCACTTTTTAGCTATTAATTTTCTGTTCCTGTCTTTTGGGAAATTTGTTTCGAAAAGGATTTTGCTTCATCGAGTCGTAACGAAAGGATCTTTGAAATCCCTGGTTCTTCATTGGTGACTCCAAATATTGCATTGGCCCTTGAGATCGTGGATTGTGCGTGAGAGACAACAATGAATTGAGTTTTGTCTTTGAAACGGTCAAGGATTTGGCAAAAACGAAGTTTGTTTGCTTCATCAAGTGCTGCATCAATCTCATCTAAAAAGCAGAATGGACTTGGTTTCACCATGTAAATTGCAAAAAGAAGTGCAATCGCCGTCAGTGATTTTTCACCACCAGATAACAAACGTAAGTTTTGAACATGTTTGCCTGGAGGTTCTGCCATAATTTCCACCCCAGAATTCAAAGAGTCTTCTTTTTCTGTAAGTTCTAAAGTAGCTCGTCCTCCATTGAACAATGTGGAGAATGTTTCTTGGAAGTTTTCCTTGATCCTTTCAAAGGTTAATTGGAAGAGTTTTTCTGACTCTTCATTGATCCGTTTTAACACTTCTTCGATATCTTTTTTCGAACTTTCAATGTCTTGTTTTTGTTTTAAGTTGTGTTCGTAAATTTCTTTGATATTGCGATACTCTTCAATGGCAAGAGGGTTGATGGAACCAAGCAGTTGGATTTCTGATTTGGCAGAACGTAGGCGTCTTTCTTCTGCTTTTTGTTCCAGTTCTAGACCTCCCCTTTCAGCTTCTAACTCTGAATCGGTTAAGGAATAATCATTGTACAACTCTTCCACAAGGGAATCAATTTGTACTTTTAGTGCAGAACTTGTTCGTTCTTTTTCAGAAAGAAGTGGAAGTAAATTTTGGAATACTTCTTGGTTTTTGGAAATATTCGATTTGATCCCAGAAATTTCCTCCACTAATGTTTGTAAGGTTTCCTTTTCTGATTCCAAAATACGACTCATCGAAAGGAATTCCTGGTAAGCTTCTTCAATTTCCTTTTCTAGGAACTCAACTTCCTTTTCAAGACTTTCCTTTTTCTCTCGGATCACCGACTCTTGTTCTTTGGCACTGGTGATTCGGAATTGGATTTCACCTATCCTTTCCTCAAGGACTGAAATTTCCTTTTGTTGGTTTTCCAACCTTGAATTCGATTCGAGTAGTTTTTTCTCTAATTCTACAATTTGAGTTCTAGTTTCTTCCCATTGGTTTCTAAAAAGAATGATATTACTCTGGTTATCTCGAATACCACGCGTTAGGTTTTCGTTTTCTAAAATTAAATCTTCGATCTCTTGGTCGATGGATTCTTTTTTGGATAAGATTCCATCTTTATCAAACAGAAGGTTTCTAAAATCATCTTCTTTTTTGAGGAAATCAGTGAGTTTTTCAGAATACAGATCCAAACGAATTTCTTTTAAAACTTCTTTTGCTTCCGTAAGTTTAGAACCTTCTAACTCTTGGAGTGCCGATCGTAATTTGATTTGGAATTCACTGGTAAGAGAGACAAGTTCCAATTTGTTTTGGTTTCGAATCTCTTCACCTTCTTTGGATTCTCTTTTTTTGTTTTCTAACTCTTGGATGAGTTCGAGGATGACTGTCTTTTGTTTTTCGCGAAGGATGATATGTCGTTTTTCATTTTCCCCAATGCGAATTTCTTTTTCTTCGATTGCCTTTTCTTCTTCTTTGATGGAAAGTTCTAAAGAAACACGTTTGGATTCTAATTCTGTAATTTCTTCTTGGAGAGTTGCTTGGATTTCCCTTTGGCGTTCGTTTTCGAGTTCAATTGCCTTTTTTTCCACTTCCAATTTGATTGTGGCTTGGTTTTCCAATTCTAAGGAAGATAAGATTTCACCAATGCGTAATTCGTATTCTTGGATGAAGGTTTTGTTTTTTGCGATTTTTTCTTTTTGGATTTGGCTTTTAGAAAGATGATCGAATAATTTTTTATCAATCTCTGCAATCTCTCTTTCTTTTGCTTCCTTGATCGTTTCCTTTTCGGAAATCAAATTGGTTTCATTCTGGATGAGGGATAAAATCGATTTGTTTTTTTCTCGGATTTCTTGTAGTTCCTCATCCGATTTTTTCATCCTACGTTTGAAGTCTCTCAGTTTGAGGTAACGTAAGTTTTTATCGGATTCATCTAAATCAGATTTGAGTTTGAAGTATTGTTCTGCTTTTTCGGATTGTTTTTCTTTAACTTCCAAATCCTTTTGCATCGAACTCATGATGTCATGGATACGAAGTAGGTTTTGGTTTGTGTCTTCTAATTTTTTAGTCGCTTCTTTACGGTCTAATTTAAAACGACTCACACCAGCAGCTTCTTCAAAGATAGCACGTCTTTCTTCCGGTTTGGAATTGAGGATTTGGTCCACTCGACCTTGTTCTAGAATGCTATAACTGGATTTACCAATCCCTGTATCGAGTAAGGTTTTTTCGATGTCCTTTCTTGTGGTACGGATATCATTTAAGTAGTATTCATTTTCACCATCAGGGTAAAGCCTACGAGTGATTTTGACAGAAGGGTAATCGATATTAAAAAAGCGGTCATCATTATCAAATAAGATGGACACTTCGGAAAAGCCAGCGGCTCGCCTACTCTCTGTTCCGTGAAAAATAACATCGTCCATTTTTTCGCCGCGTAAACCTTTGGCACTTTTTTCACCAAAAACCCATTTTACGGAATCGACAATATTTGATTTTCCCGAACCATTAGGTCCGACGACTGCGGTAAACCCTGGATCAAAATTGATCTCGGTCTCATCTGCAAATGTTTTGAATCCAACAATGTTTAGGCTTTTTAAATGCATATCTGTTTTGCCGTTTGATTTCCTTGTTTCCCAGTTGACAGACCCTGAGAGACATAAGAAAAAACCTTAGATAGTATTATGTCCCAAATGATCGATCCGATTTCCAGTGAAATTTTTGAACGGAAGCCCTACTTACAAAATTATTTCAAAAACTTTGTGTCCGATCACAAGTGGGAATTGGCTTCGGCAAAGAAGGAAGGAGAATATTATGTCTCATTAGATGGGAACCCACTCTCTTCTTCCTTCTCCCCCCTAACCCAAGCAATACGGCTACTCGAGACCTATTCTTTAAAAGCGACTGATATAGTCATACTATTTGGACTCGGGAACCCACACCTTTTAACGAACGTTAATGAGAAACTAAACCCGGGACAAATTGTAATTTTTGTGGGAGAAGAGGAAACTCTTGTTCCAATCTTATGGGATACTTTCTTAAAACCAATTTTACAAGTGCCAGGAAGGCATTTGTTTTCGGGAGAACTCTTTTATCCTTTATTTTTTAATTACTTAGAATCCCTTCCCATTGAACGAGTGAGTGGACTGAAGATCATTCGCAACCCCACAGACACAAATCGAAATCCCATTTACAAAGAATTAGAAGACAAAACACAAACTGTTTTTTCTGCCAAGATGAGCGACCTACTCACCAAGTTTGAGTTTGAACGGTTATGGATCAAAAACAGTGTTTATAATTTAGTTCATGCAGAAAACTCCCCTCCAATCAAATTTCCAATTTCGTTTTTACGAGATAAATTCAAAGGCCTCACCGCTGTACTGGTGTCAGCTGGTCCAAGCTTACGAAAGAACCTTTCTTGGTTACAGGAAGTAAGAGACAAAGTTTTCATTCTATCTTGTGATACTTCATTGAAAGTACTCATCAAAGCAGGAATCAAAGCAGACGGTGTTGTCACACTCGATGCCCAAACCAATTCCTTTTTTCATTTTATGGGTGAGTCACTGAGAGAGATCCCACTGTTTGCCGACCTTGTGAGCTCCCCCACACTACTCCGCGAACCAATGTTTCAAACTGTTGTCCATTCTGTGACTGCAAAATACCAAGTGGATGCGGAAGGATCCCTTGTCAGAGAAGTGACAGCAGGTGGGGAACTTGCGGAACATGTATTCCAAGATGTAGGTGATATCCAATCAGGCGGGTCTGTGGCAACCACCGCCTTTGACATGTTACGGTTTATGGGATTTGGAAGTGTTTATTTTCTAGGTCAGGACCTTGCGTATTCTGGACGTGAAATTCATTCCACAGGTACCCATCATAACGAAAAATGGTTAACCTTAGTCAGTCGAAAAAACAGTCTCGAACGCATCAATGAAGTCATCATCAGAAAACGCGAAACTCGTTTTGTTCCCTCTTGTAGTGGTAACGAGGTGTTAACGGATTATGTTCTCGATTTATACCGTCACTGGTTTGAGGAGTCAGCGACTAGTGTGAAAGAGATGTCACTCTGGAATGTGAATGAAGATGGTGCAGAGATTGTAGGCATTCCATCACTTTCTCCTAAGGCCGCCAAAGACAAGTTAACTTCTGTTCCCAATCATCATTACCCTTGGAGAGACCATTCAATTTGGTCGGGAAAACTAGCGAAAGACAATGCTTTTACTGGCAGAAATGAAGGAAAAGGCCTCACGAAAGGATTTGATACCAAAAAAACTAAACAAAATCGTAACGACCGTGAGACAATCACCACACAAGGCACCATTCCCAAAAGTGGAGAAGGACTTTTCCAGAAGATTAAAACTGACCTAACCTTTATCGAATCCAAACTAAATGTTTTTGAGATGGAAACTTCGGATACCTCCTTCCAAGATTCTGAAATTTGGATTTGGATGCAAAGTGAATCCTATTTACGGAGGCTCATCCGAAAAACAGAAATTTATTTATTACGCCATAAAGATTTGGATTTAAAACGAAAAAACCAGATCCTCATCCAGTCCATTCGTAAAGAGATCCGGTATTTGAAACGAAGTCTTTATCCGATGATGGATTCGTTTCCAGAAAAAGGATGAAACACTGCATTGTCTTCAAACTCTGGGAAATAATCAAAAAATAATTTTTGGGAGACCACTCGGTAAGCAAATGGATTTTTTTCCGCATAACCATCCGTATGTGGCAATGCTGGCAATTGGTGGAAATTGATACGCTCTTCAAAATTAATAAAATCACGGCGAGTGAGTTCGGGGCGAAGTTCAAGCACTGTTTCTTTTAATAAATTCCAATCCAATTTGAAACTCATCCTTGCCCCGCGGAATGCTGGGGAACGTTCGAGTAAATTCACAATCCGTTTGACGGGGCAATCCATATGGTAATACTTTGTGAGGTATACTTTTACATACCTAGCGGCAAGTCCAACGGGTTCCCAAACAAGTTCTGATTCTACATTTTGTTCTTCTTCTTTTTTAATTTCATTAAGGACTAAGTGAAGTTCAGGGATCGAAAGTTTTCCTGTCATGATGAGTGTGGATTCTTCCATTCCAAACTCACCATAATACAACCATTTGTAGAAGTCTTGGATTTCCGCCTCTGGGTGGTCTTCTACAAACTTAGTGATGAGAAAGAGTTTTTCTTTCTGCGAGAGTGTAGATTCCCTTTCATTTTGCATCTTGGGAAGCTCTCAGTTCCTTACCTGAAATGAGACGTTTGATATTTTCCCGATGGGAATAGGTGATGAGAAAAAAAGTAGCCACTAACACAAAAAAGATGATCGGTTGGTAGTTGGAACTAGGTAATACTTTAGAAGAACCAAAATACCAAAAGGGCATAGAAAGAGTTCCGATGATAGACCCAAGGGAAACAAATCCAGAGATTTTATAAACGATAAAAAAGATCAGAAGAGCACAGAGTGTTACAATGGGGACAAGGGTCATGTACACACCAAGGGCTGTTGCGACACCTTTGCCACCTCGAAAGTGGAGAAAGGGTGTGAACGTATGGCCAAGGATGGCGACAGTTCCAAGAAGGATTTCGGTTGTTGTGAGGGAGTAAGGGGAATCAATGTAGGAGGCTGAAATGACAGGGATGGCACCTTTTAGTGCATCAAGAAGCAGAGCTAAAAATCCATACTTCCAACCAATCACTCGGCCGACATTTGTGGCGCCGATATTACGACTCCCGTGCTCACGGATGTCAATCCCTCGCACTTGTTTGGCAAGGATAAACCCCACCGGAATGCCACCAAAAAGGTAACTGAATAGGATTGCGGCAAGAATCATTCCCTGCCCTCCTTTCCTTCGTTTCGGTTCCGGAGTTCGATCTCAACCGCAAGGCCGTCGAGTCCAAATTCCTTTACAATACTCTTTCGGTAAAAACTCAAAATATTTGAGGGAAAGAGTTTTGTGTCGTTCACGAAGAACAATATTTTAAAAGGGATCTGCGAGACCTGGGTGGCGTAATACACCTTCGGAGGTCGGTTTGATGCCTTCTGTACCTTATTTTTTCCCCCCCACTTGCTTAACCAGTCATTTAATTGGCGGGTTGTGAGCTTTTTTTGGGACTTTTCAAAGAGGGAAACCACTTCCTCTAAGAGTTTGTGGGTACGGAGTTTTTCTTTTGCTGAAAGAGAAAGAAGTGGGCGTTCTTTTAGAATCGAAAGTTTTCCTTCCATTCTGTCTTTGTAGTGTTTCCAGGAATTGGATTCTTTTTCAGGAACCAAGTCCCATTTGTTCACTGCGACAATCATCGGTTTACCGAGTTCTTGGATTTCCCCAAAGATCTTTTTATCAAATTCTCCAAGGCCTTTCATGGCATCGACAAGGAGGACAACCACGTCGGCTTCCCCTAAACTATGTAAGGTTCGTTTGTAAGAATAAAATTCCAAACTTTCGCCTGTTTTGGATTTCCTTCTGATCCCCGCCGTATCGATGATTTCTAATTTATGGTTTTGGAAGTAAAACTGATCGGAAACAGAATCCCTTGTTGTGCCAGGGACATCACTCACCACTGCACGTTTATAACCAAGGAAGGTATTGAGTAGTGACGACTTACCAGAGTTTGGTTTTCCGATGATGGCAATTTTGCAATACGGATCCTCTTGGGTTTTGATTTTATCTGGAAGGAAAAAATTAATCTTTTGGTAGAGTAAATCAAAATTCCGGCGACCCAGGGCAGAGATCGGAAGTAGTTCGTTTAACCCCAGTTTGTAAAATGGTTCCAGATCATATTCGTCTTGTTCTGTATCCACTTTGTTGATAAGCGTTAGTACATTTTTACTTTTAAGAATTTCATCTTTTTTGAAAAGATCAATGAGTTTGTGATCGTATTTCCGTAAATCTTTGTGATCAATCACATGTAAGATTAGATCAGAATTACGTAAGTGTTCAAAGGCAATCTCAATGATTTCTTTTGAGATTTCATCAATGTTTTCAATGTCAAGACCTGGTGTATCAGACAACGTAAAAGGAATTTTAAACTCAGAACGTTCGACAGTCTTTTGTAAAACATCCCTGGTTACACCCGCTGTGTTTTCTGTGATAGCACTTTGTGCTCGGAGAATGGCATTAAATAATGTGGATTTTCCCACATTTTGTCTACCAACAATGGTAACGACGGGAAGTCCCTTCATTTGCGTAAATGTTCCTTCATAGCTCTTTCCATATCGATTTTGGCTTCCTTCTTTTGGATATCGTCACGTTTGTCGTATAATTTTTTTGGTTTGGCTAAAGCGACGTCAATCTTCACCAAACGATTGTTCTTAAAGAAACAACGTGTGGCAACTAACACAAGCCCCTTCTCTTTGATGGAACGATCTATCTTCTCAATTTCTTTTGCTTTGAGGAGGAGTTTTCTAGGGCGAATTTCTGGGTGATTCGCATAACCCCCGTTTTTGTAAGGAGGGATTTGAAAGTTTTCTAAAAACACTTCCCCGTTCCTTACCTTCGCAAAACAATCGGTAAGGTTTCCTTTTTTTTCCCTAAGAGATTTTACCTCAGAACCCGTGAGTACAACACCTGCTTCGAACGAATCTAATAGTTCGAAATTGAACTTTGCCTTTTTGTTGATTAAAGGATCGGTTCCGCGTGGTTTATCGTCTTTTTTGGTTTTGCCCATATAGATTATTGTCTTAAGGAATGGTGGATTTGTACAAGCCTTGCTATTTCTGCCCCAATGAGATTTGGCATCGAATAAAAATTGTCAGCCGTTATCTGAAGTGAGTCGTGGAACACATGTTCTGCAATGTAACGAGAACCAAGTCCTACCCCTAAAAATACATAATTTTTCTCTTCGTTTTTCAGTACAGCTTCTTTCATTTTTCTCGTGTCAAAAGAAGCAAGTTCATCCTCAATGTAGGTCTTGGCACGCTGCCCTCGGAAGTCGGAAAGGATCACAATGATTTTGGTTTGGGCATCTGGCGAAAAGTAACGTTCACAATTGGAAAGGACTTGGAATTCAGGAATGCTATCTCCTTGCCAATTTTTGCAAAGAGCACTGAATACTTCCTCTTCCTTCTCAGGAGTGTAATCTTCTTCTGCTGATTTGAGATTAAAAATATCAACAGTGTCTTTTGAGTTTTTGATATCACAAAATGTATGAACACTTGTTTTGATATCATGTTCGTTTAGGATATGCAAACTCACAAGAAGGGCCGATAACATCGCAATCGAATACTCAAAGTTAAAGATCCTTCGGCATTTGGAAACGAGGAAGGTAACCTCTACTCCTTTCAGTTTTTCATCATTTTTTTCAATGGTGGTTTTATCAAAAATTTTGGTATCACCCCTTCCACTTTTGTAAGAGATGTACTTCCTTGCATCCACACGTGAGCCTTCGTTTTTGTACATGCGGTGGATGTCAATTTCTGGATCAAAGAGTTGTTCTAAGTTGAGTTCCACTTCTTCCAGTTCTTTTCCAAACACTGACTTAAATTCTTCGAGACCCACCATAATGGAATAATCCCATAGAAGACGTCGTTTTTTTAGGAATTGTTTGTAGAGTTCCTCGGTACGATACCCCCAAGCACCACCACCACCTTGTGGTTCGCCCTGGCCTTGGTTCCCTTGTGTGTCCTGACCATACCAAGCATCAGGTCCTTCTTTCGTTCCACCACCCGTTTCGGGTGTATTGATTTCAATTCCGCGTCTCGTTTCTTCGCCAGAGTTTAATTTTTTAGCAACACCTGTTAGGGGATCCCGTTTGTGAAGTTCAGGATCCCACCAATTCTTTCGATTTAGCCCTGACTCAACGGTAAATGTTTTTTTTTTCTCTTCGATTTCCTCGAAGAGTGTTGAAACCACTTCCACACCAGAAAGAAAGCCCTCTAACAGGCGTTCTAACTCTTTTCGTTCCTTCGGATCGGCAATTTGGTTCGTGTAATAAATTTTACCACCCCGAATCGCAATGTCTTTTACATCCGTTTGGTTGTAACGGTAAATATGGTTTTTCCATTTGAGAAGGTTTGCGATTCCAAATCGGTAAGGCATGAGGTTCGCCGAACCAATGGTGCGTTTTTCAGAAAGTTCTTTTGCCTTGAGGTGAAAACGAGCAAGAGACCTTGGTAACACACCTTCCGGTAAAAAGAATTCCAAAATTTCTTCCAGGACTTTTACATCTTCCAACTCAGGAAATAAAATGGGTGTGAAACGGTTACGGAAAGCACGAGAAATCGTCGTCACAGACTTGGAAGCACGAAAGGACTTCATCCCAAATACCACAGAGGTTTCTGTCAGTTTGACGGGAAGGTATTCTCCAGACTCTGGTGGAAGAGTGAGTGACCTTGCATCATCCGTTAACATATTCATTTTTTCAACAAGTTCCGCACCTGCAGATTCCAAACCTGAGATGAGGATGATGTGACCATTTCGGATAGCACGCGTAAGGGGGCCATCCACCCAAGTGACACTTTCGATGTTTCCCTCTTCTGTTGGTTTTAACGCACCTACGACATCAGAAGTATGCATCCCTTTGGATAACATTACCGATTCAAGTTGAATCCCTGTGAGTTCTGTAAATAAAGGTAAAAATTCTTGTGGGTCCTGGTCTTCCCTGTATTCGATGAGGATGTTTTCTTTTGCTTGGATGGCGGTAAACACTTGGTCTAGGAAATGTAGGATTGGTTCTGGAGTTGGGTATTTGGAAAGTAGAGAGATGGTTTTTGTTTCGTCCCAAGTTTTAATTTCTTTGTCATTCCAGAATATCGTTGAGCTTTGCACATAACCTTTGGTTGGCACTAGTTTTACAGAACCACCAAACTCTGACTCGATAAGTTCTCTTTGTTTTTCACGATCTTCTTTTTTACGAAATGGTTCTTCAAAGAGATACAATGCTTCGCGAACGGAAACCGTTTTGTCTTTGGTGCCAAATAACACCAAACGGTTACAATACTTTTGGAGAGTTCGCAAATTAAAATGGTATTTTTCTAAATCCCCTTTTCCTATCTCACCTGATTTGATTCGTTTTTCTGATTCGATACTGATACGAATGATTTGTTTCAAAACCTCTTCCGATAACATGGGATAAAGTTTTTTTAAGATATAGAACATCTCATCAGGGGTATATGGATCTACATACACGACTGCAAAATGTTTGGTGATATCAAACGGCAAGGGTTTACGACCTTCAAATCCTTCACTTGGGTTTTGGGTTCCAATAAACCAAAATCCAGTTTTGCCTTTGACTCGTTCTCCACTCCCTTCGAGTAAGTCGAGGTAATTGGATTCATAGACCGAGGAAAATCGTTTGATGATGTTTGGTGCACAAAGATTCATCTCATCAGCCACAAAACTTAAACCCTCAGAGAGGGCATTTGTGAGTGGGCCATTCGACCAAGTGAAACCTTTTCCATCGAGAAGGATACGATACGATCCAATCAAATCTTCTGGTAGTGTGTCCTCGTTAAAACTGAACCGAAGGGTCGGTTGTTTCCGGAGGGAATTGATGTAATAGATTAAAGCGTTTTTTCCAACCCCAGCATCTCCTACAAGGAGGACAGGCATTCCTTCGAGCATGGGGTAGAGGATTTTTTGTAAGGTTTGTTTCACCGAGTCAGTTTCAACAAGGCTAGAAGGGAAAACGGGAAATTTTTCGGAGTGCGGGAGAACCGGCACTTTCACATCAGCGATGGTTACAAATTCCATATCCTTCAGATTTCTACTCAATTCCAGGGTGTAAACCAAATTCTATTGACCCGTACCTCCCCAAAAAACCATGATGATTCCATGGAATTTGCCAATAGAATGAATGGGATCGACTCCTCCCCCATCCGTAAAGCTTTCGAACTTGCAAGGAGCATCCAAAACCCTATCAATTTGAGTATCGGTCAGCCTCATTTTCCTTGTCCACCTAACATCATCGAAGCGATGAATAAAGCTGCGATCGAAGGAAAAACGTCTTATACTCTCACAGCAGGAATTCCTGAATTAAAAACGGCGATGGCCGAAAAATACAGAACCCAAAACCATATCAAGTATGCCCATGAGGATCGTATCCTTGTGACTGCTGGAATTTCTTCTGCACTCTTTTTACTCTTTAACGCGCTCGTCAACGAGGGAGATGAATGCCTAGTGATCTCTCCTTATTTTTTAATGTATCCTGCCATGCTTAAGTTTTATGGAGGTAAGGTTGTCCCTCTATCTGAAGACTTTACACCAAACGATCTTGAGGCATTAAAAAACCGAAAATTCAAACTCATCATTTATTCGAATCCTTCCAATCCAACAGGAAAGGTGTTATCCAAAGAACAACTCCGTGCTCTTGCCAATTTAGCGGAAAACACAGGAGCTTATCTCATCAGCGACGAAATTTATGAACTCTTCGATTATGATGGGAAGTTTTTTTCCATCGGAAGTGAGTATGAAAAAACCATCACCCTCACTGGCTTTTCTAAAACGTATAATATGACTGGCCTTAGGCTTGCCACAATCCTTGCAGAAGCAGGAGTGATTAAAGCACTCACCACCTTACAACAGTATACCGTAGTGTGTGCCCCTTCCATCACACAGTGGGCCGGCATCGAAGCTTTAAAAACAGACATGACAACTTACATCCAAGATTACAAAGAAAAACGTGATTTTGTATACGAATCCTTAAAAGACCATTACCCAATCCAAAGATCAGGGGGAGCCTTTTATTCCTTTTTCCAAGTGCCTTGTGACGATGAGGAATTCATCAAACGTGCTGTCAAAAAAGACTTAATCCTTGTTCCTGGTTTTATTTTCTGTGATTCCAAAAACTTTGTCAGACTTTCCTTTGCCACCGAATGGGAAACACTGAGACGGGGAATGAAGGCATTACAAGAACTTTCGAAAGAAACATAAGTCTTTCGATGATTTAGGTATGATTCGTGGACTTTTTTGAAGATACAAATTGGTTTTTCCTTTGGAAATTGTCCACATATACCATCTTGTTTTTGTTTGGTGGGGCACTTGCCAGTTTTTATGCTACACTTGCTGACCGAATTTTATATTACTGTTATGAAAAAGGTAGAAAAGAGTTCAAAGGGCTCAATCGTTGGCGGGTCATCTTCACAAAACCTAGCCACTGCCCCGAATGTAAAACTCCCATAACCAAACTCTATTTGGTTCCTATTCTAGGATGGTTTTTAACGAAAGGAAAATGTACTCATTGCCATACAAAGGTTCCCAAACTCTACCCATTGTCTGAATTTTTATTTGGAATCATTGCTGTGGTTGTGTATTCCATTTCCTCTTCTCTCCTCGGGACGATTTGCCTCCTTTTTTTATTTGGTCACCTCCTTATTTCCATGATGACGGATGCAAAAAAATTATCCCTCGATTATGAAAACTTACCCTTCCTTTTGGGATTTGGTTTTTTATCCAATTCTCTTTTGTTTGGTGAATCCATTGGCCAAGAACATTTGGTTGTGTACTTTGGTTTTTTGGTTTTTTATCTTGTCATCTATCTTTTGTTCCGTGGGGGAACTGGCCTCGGGGATGTGCTCTTTTCACCAGTTTTTGCGACCATTGTTGGGAATCCCTTTTGGATCGTTTATTTGAATACTTCTTATCTACTAGCAGTCATGTTTAGTTTATTCCTTCGAAAAAAAGGAGAACCCCTCAAAGGAATGAAGGTTCCCATGGGACTCTATTTTTCGATTGGACTCTTTTTTACTTTTTTTTGCAAACTCATCGTTCACAATTATGAATGGGAAGGATTTTCAGATTTATGGAACCAATAAATGATCTCGCACATATGCGCCAATCTTACCAACGTTCTGTTCTTTCAGAAAACACAGCAGGAACTGATCCTCTGACACTGTTTTCCCTTTGGTTTTCTGAAGCAAAAGAAGAGGGAGAACCAGAACCTAATGCAATGAGTTTAGCCACGGTAAACAAAGAAGGACAACCAAGCGTACGGATTGTACTCCTCAAAGGTCTTATCCGTAACGAATTTCAATTTTTCACGAACTACCATTCTGATAAAGGGAAAAACATCAGTGAAAACAATCGAGTGGCATTAAATTTTTTTTGGCCCAAACTCGAAAGGCAAATCCGGATTGAAGGGATTGCCAGTCAAATTCCGAAAGAAGAATCAGAACGTTATTTTGCAGTTCGCCCTAGAGAATCCCAAATTGGAGCTCATACATCAAACCAAAGTTCTGTGGTGCCATCTAGAGATTATTTAGAAGAAAAGTTTGTCTCACTTTCCAAACAATGGGAAGGAAAGGAAATTCCGATGCCTGAGTATTGGGGTGGATATTCTGTATCCCCTACCAAAATCGAATTTTGGCAAGGAAGAGTTGGGAGATTACACGATCGGATTTTATTTGTAAAACAAAACGACAATTGGGAAAAAACAAGGCTCTCCCCATAAGGAAAAGGGCCTTATCATCAATTTCAACCGTGAAGGTTTAAGAGATGTCCTAATTTCGTTTTTTTAGTCTGTAAATAACGAGAATTTTCTTCCACTGGGTCAATTTCAATTGGTACCCTTTCTGTTACGTGCAAATTGTATCCTTCAAGTCCCACAATCTTACGAGGGTTATTCGTGATGAGTTTCATCTGTTTGACCCCGATGTCTCGTAGGATCTGAGCACCAATTCCATATTCCCGAAGGTCAGGAGCAAATCCTAATTTTTCATTGGCTTCGACTGTATCGAGGCCTCCCTCTTGTAAGGAATATGCTTTGAGTTTATTGATGATGCCAATCCCACGGCCTTCTTGTCTCATATAAAGTAAGACACCTGTTCCTTCTTTTTCAATCATTCGAAGGGCATTATGAAGTTGAGGACCACAATCACAACGTTGCGAAGAAAAAATATCTCCCGTCAAACACTCGCTATGTACTCGAACAAGCACTGGTTTATTTGGATTGATTTCACCTTTCACAAGTGCCATATGAATTTTATCATCAATCTGAGTGGAATATGCTTTGATTTTAAAATCACCAAACTCAGTAGGCAAATTTGCCTCCACTTCTAAGTGGATGAGTTTTTCTTTATGACGACGGTATCGAATGAGGTCTTCAATGGTATAAATATTCAGACCATGTGTTTTGGCAAATTTTTCCAAATCGGGAATTCTTGCCATCGATCCATCATCATTCATAATTTCACAAATAACACCACTTGGATAAAGACCAGCTAACTTAGACAAGTCGACTGCAGCCTCTGTATGACCAGCTCTACGTAATACACCACCGGTCACAGCCTGTAAGGGAAATAAATGTCCAGGGCGCATCAAATCATCAGGTTTAGTTTTTGGATCTAGTAAGACTTCAACTGTTTTTGCTCTGTCATGTGCAGAGATTCCTGTTGTTGTTCCCTGTTTGGCATCAACAGAAACAGTAAAGGCCGTTCCATGTTTATCACCGAGGGATAAGTCGTCGACCATCTTGCCAAGACCCAGGCTCTGTAACCTTTCTCTCTCCATTGGGACACAAATGAGTCCCCGTCCATGGGTCGCCATAAAGTTGATTTTGTCTTTGTCTGCAAATTGGGATGCGCAGACCAAATCTCCTTCATTTTCCCTGTCTTCAGAGTCGACGAGGATGATCATTTTGCCTTGGCGGATTTCTTCGATTGCTTCTTCGATCGGACGTATCATAGGGAAAGGCCTCTATATACTAAAACTCTGAAAGCCGTTCCGAATTAAAGAAGATTCCCAAAGAAATTCATTGATTTTTCCTATTTCTTTTGTCTAAATGTTTCGATCGGAGGGAGCTTTGGAGCTAAAATTAAACACCACAGGGAAGATCAAAACGATAGAAATCGCAGGTAAGTTTGATATTGAGTCAACAGAAGAATTTGAATCGATTTTTAACAAACTCATCGAATCCAGTCCCAGTCTTGTTTCGATTGAAATGAGCCGACTTGATTACATTGACTCTTCTGGAATTGGATCTCTCATCAAAAGTCTCAATTCCTTAAAAAACAAAAAAGGAAAACTCCTCCTCGTTGGAATGAAACCCATGATCCAAAATGTTTTCAAACTGGCAAAACTAGATATGTTTTTTGAGATTCTCAGTACTTCTGATTTTCAAACGAGATATGTCGATGGGGATTCGGATGATTCTGACATCGACGATTTATTAAAAAGAAATTAATTTCCTTCCGATTCCCCTCTTTTTGCCAAATAGTTTTCGATGTATTTGGCAAGAACATCCACTTCCACGTTGAGTTTTCCATCCACTTTCCAAAACTTAGCATTTGTTTTTTGCATGGTCTCTGGAATGAGGATGAGTTGGATTTTGCCATCCACAACATCTACAACAGTTAGGCTAATTCCATCCAATGTGACGGATCCTTTTTTTACAAAAAAACGGAGAAGGTCTTTCGGGATTTCCACCCAAAACTCTTCCACTTCATTTTCAATTTGTTTTCGACTGGTAATTTTTGCGACTCCATCCACATGACCTTGGACCATATGACCACCAAACCGTTGTCCCATGGCCATAGCTCGTTCCAGATTGACAACAGATCCTTCCCCTAATCTCGATAAGTTGGTAAGTTCCAAAGATTTAAATGAAGCATAAAATTGAAAAATATTTCCCAAATTAGAAAATTTGGTAACCGTCATACAGGCACCATTGATTGCAATGGAATCACCTAATTTTAGATCGGGATTTTCCCATTCTGTAACAACTGTAAATTGAATCCCTGAATCAATGGGTTCAATTTGGATGACTTTTCCAAGAGTTTCAACAAGGCCTGTAAACATAGTTTAAATTCTCCTTTTTAGTTTCCGAATGAAAATAGAATTGGAACCAATCGAAAATTCAGAATGAATTGGTTCATTATGGTACAAAAACGGAATTCCATCGGGAATTGATTTTTCCATATTTCGTATCTCCAAAATACAATCTTCATCGGTAAGTTCATTCTCTAAAAAATTCGGGAAAAAACTTCCTGCCTCACATAACACAGTATTAATGCCAATTTTACCCAATGTTTGTAAAAACAAATTCCCATCGGATTTATTGATTGGAAATACAGGATGGAGAGAAAGGGTTTCGATTTTTGTTTTGATGGGATCTGGTAAAACATGACTCACACCAAACTCAGTATTCAGTAGGAAAAAAAGACAAAGTTTTTTTCCATACCGTTCGGTAAGTTCTTCTTGTTTTTTCCAAAACGACTCATTGGGAAGTGTTTTCGAGTCCAACACAAAGACACGGTAGGGTTGGTATTTTTCTTCTTCTAATTGGTGAGTCGCAACAGATTCTTTCCCCCACTGTGTGAGTGCAGAAAACAAATTCGTAGCAGCGTCAAAAAAAGGAATCAGACTTGTGATACGTTTGGGAATTCCAACCTTCTCCATCATAGAGTCAGTGATCCGAAAGTGTAACGATGGTTCGTCAATTTTGGTTGTATTGGGACCTACAGCCACAGCATCAAATTTCCCACGTAACATTTGCAAATATAAGTCTGAGTCTTCGCCACTGATTCTTTCTTTTTGATAATCAGAACTCGTATAATTCCCTTCTTTCGAAGTGGCAACTTTGATCCATACCCATGGAGATCCAGTTTTCATTCGTTTGAGAAACCCTTGTAAAAATGGTAAGGACGTATTCGCAAGAACAGGATCCAATCGAACTTGAATTCCCTTTTCTTTGTAGGAAGACCAATCTCCAGATGTTATGAGTGGATTTGGATCCTTCCATCCCACAAGTAATTCTTTGGGTTGGTACTCTAACACCAAATCTCGACAAGGTGGTGTTTTACCAAAATGAGTACAAGGTTCTAGACTAACTGATAGAATGGAATCAGAAAGAGTTAAGTTTGGTACGGTTAAGGATCGGGTATGTTTCTTTTCAAAGAGTGAGAAAAGTTCTCGTTCCGCGTGGTTTCCACCAAATTCTTTGGTATGTGCTTTTTCTAACACATCCCCCTTTCCATTGGTAAGAACTGCTGAGACAGGGGGGTTTCCACCCGTTTTGCCCATGGCAAGAAACCCGAGTAAGGAATGTAGAGAATAAAGTTCCTTCTTTTTCCCTACATCCATCTAATTTGGGTTAAGCGAATTTTTTCTTCCTGAGCCTGTCATAAATCTCAGAAATAGGTGCTGCAATGTAAATTGAGGAATAAGTTCCAACAATTACGCCAAATAATAATACAAACGCAAAGTCATATAATTCTGCTGCTCCACCAACGATAATAGCCACAACAGAAATCATTGTTGTAAACGATGTATTGATGGTTCTACCAAGTGTTTGCGCAATGGAAACATTGATGATATTGGAAAGAGCTAAATTATCTTTTCCATGTGCATTCTCACGAATCCTATCAAACACCACAATTTTATCATTAATGGAGTACCCAAGTAACGTAAGAAGTGCTGCAATGATTGGTACACTTGGTTTGATTTGCAAAAATCCAATAAGCGCAAGTGTCATCAAAATATCATGAACAAGTGCGATAGCCGATGCAAGAGCAAATTTAAACTGCGATCGTATGCTCAAATACAATAGAATGATAGCAAGTGTCGTTAAGAGTAAGGTGATTCCAACTTCTGTTAATTCACCACCCACTACGGCACCCACTTGGTCAGCAGAAAGAACTTTTTCTTTGGGAAGGTTAAACTCAAAACGTAAAAGTTGAACAAATCTGTCAATCGCTGAAGTAGAAGATTCTCTTTTGTCTTCTGGGATTTCTTTGTAAAGGGTCTCGATGGTAGGAAGTGATCCTAGACCAATATCTAATTGGTAAATATTCTTTTCCTTTTCGAGTAAAATCACAACTGCTTCAATTTGTTTGGATTGGAAATAGGTTTCAAGATCCGTTCTTGTTTTGTCTTTCGGTAGTTCTACAACTGTTCGAAGTCCCCCATTAAAATCGAGGGAGTGAGCAAACCCACCGTATTTCGAAAATGTCACAACAAAACCGAATACAATTGCTAAAAAAGAAAAACTAAGAGTGAAGTATTTGTACTTCGTGAAATTGATATTACGCATGTTTACCCTCTTTTTTTCCAAAGAAAAAAGGTCTTAAGTTCAAGTGGTGAATTCCCATTCGGTTCACAGAAAGTTCCATAAACAAACGAGATAAAAATAAGGATGTGAAAAGTGTTGTGACAATTCCCCAACAAAGTGTGATCGCAAAACCTTTGATAGGTCCATTTCCAAGTCGGATCATTAGAATTCCTGCAATGAGGGTTGTAACGTTTGCATCCATAATGGTCCAGAAGGCATTTTCAAAACCCCTCGTGACAGCAATGGACAATGCCCTTCCTTCTTCGATTTCTTCCCGTATCCTTTCATAAATGATTACGTTTGCATCTACTGCCATACCAGCTGTTAAAATAATCCCCGCAATCCCAGGAAGGGTAAGAGTAAAATCCATGAGAGTTAATAGAGCCGCAAGGATGATGATATTCACAAGTAAGGAAAGATCAGCAATAAACCCACCTAACCGGTAATAGAAAATCATATAAACCATCACTAAGAAAAATCCAATCGCAACCGCTTTTACACCGACTTCAATGGATTCAATCCCAAGAGTTGGTCCAATAAAACGCATTTCTAAAACGGAAAGAGGAATCGGAAGAGCACCTTCTGAAATCACGTTTGCCAATCGAATGGCTTCTTGTTCCGAAAAACTGCCAGAAATTTCTGCACGCCCACCCGCAATAGGATCATTGATCACTGGATTGGAGATCACTTTGTCACCCCAAACAATCGCTAGGTTACGACCTCGGTTTTCAGAAGTTAGGTCAAAAAATTTCTCAGCACCATTCGGTGTTAGAGTAAAACTTACCATCCATCCATATGAATTGGAGTTATAAGATGGTTGTGCATTGGTCATATCATTCCCAGAAAGAGCAATTTTACGTTCCAATACCACAAAACTTCTAGGGAGTAAAGTTGATTTAGCCGAATTCCCACGAGCCCACATCGCATACACTTTGTAGTCTTTTGGAATATTGTATTTCCTTTCTAGTTCTGCCAAAAACTCATCTTGGGCTTTTTTACCTGCTTTGTTTTTTACAAGTTCTTGGAATACATAAATGTCAGTTTTTTCTCTTTGTCCAAGATCCATCATTCGTCTCTCGTTTTCAGCAATTTGAGATTTGAATGTAAATGGATTTGGTTCTTCTAAGCGGTATTCAACAGTTTCCGTGTTTTGTAAAATTTCTAAAATCGCAGCAGAGTTCGAAACACCAGGAAGGGAAACCTCAATTGCATCTTGTTCTTTTTGGATCCTAACTTGTGGTTCTGTTAAGTTTTGAGTTGTGAGACGATTATCAATGATCATCTTTGCTTTTTCTAACTCAACGATCTTTCGCATCGGAGATAAATCAAAACTAGATTCAATTTCAGATAATCGATTTTTTGCTTTTTCTTTCTCTTCCGGTTTTGCCGCTTGGTTGTTCAATGTAATATTTAATTCAGCAATTTCTTTTGCATAAAGGTCACGAAGTTTGGAAGTGTAATCCTCAAAATCCCCTTTTAATACAACTCGCATACCACCTTGTAAATCGAGACCAAGTTTGATGGACAAAGATTTTCCACCACGGATCATGTTTTCAATCCATGTTGGTTCCAATTTGTTTTTGGATTCATTCACCAGACTTTGGTTTTCTTGAGAAATTTGGTTTATTTTTGCAGATGTGATAAATCGTCCCTTTACTATATAAAAAGGATTTTCTTTAGGAGGGAGTGTTCCTTTTGGTTCGATTGTCCAACCAGAACTTTTTCCATAATCTTTTTCCCAACGATCAAAAAGCCCACTAACAAGCGTCTTTTGCTCTGCTTCAGGAAGTGAATACACATCCTCTCTTACAACCACTTTTAAAGTACGGTCGGCAAAGTTTGGGTATAAAATGGTAAAGGATACCACTAATATGAAAAACGGTAGAAGTAAGAGTCGATACGATTGCAAGTTGGTTTGCTCCTAAAAATTTTATCTTCTATATGAACGGCTGCTAGAGCCTGGACGTGCGGATCTAAGTCTATAAAAAGCAAATAGAATGATAATTCCAAGGATCATCATTGCTTTTTTGTATTTCGCAAAAAAATCAGAAAAGTTAAAGAACGATTTTCCTGAATCTTTGTTTACAGTTGATTCAGAACCGACATTCGTAACTTCAGAATTTGCTAATTTTAAGTCTGTGGCAAAACCTGGAAGGCCTGTTGGTTCCACAGAAACTTGTGGATCTAACCAATTTGCATTGGTTACAACTTCTTCCTCTTCGGTCACAAGTGGTTGTTTTTCAACTGGATTCAAAGTTTTTTCAACTACAACAGGGTTACCATTCTGATTCGACACCAAATTGTTGTTTTGTGGAAGGGTTTCGGTAGCCAGTTGGTTTTGTTTTGATTTCTTTTTGGATTTTTTCTTCTTCCCTGTTGTGGTTCCAGTCTGTGTTACAACAGTTGATTGTTTTTTGGATGTCGTTTGGACTGAATCTTCCTTGGGTTTAGTGGAAGTTTTAGGTTTATCATTCACCTTATCCAAAAAATCCAAACCCTCTTGTGATAAGAGGGAAGTTGTCAAAACGAGAAGCAGTAATAGGGAGAAGAATGATTTCATCTTATGCTTTTTTCTTGAGGATAGCGCTAGTATCAAATGTTACATTTGTATTCGCTGCCACATTCAAAACAACTGTTTCATTATTGTCTTTGAATTCTACAATTTTACCGTGAAGGCCACTGCTTGTCACAACAGTATCACCTTTCTGGAGGTTCGTGATCATTTCTTTTCTTTTTTTCTCTTCCTTTTTGTTAGGAAGGATCACAAGAAAGTACATCGCGACGAGCATGATCGGAATGATAATGAGCGACTGAAGAGAAGACTTAGCTCCTTCTTCTTGGGCAAGGATTAGGAATTGGGATGTGAGAAAATTTAAATTGAGCATAGCTATTTATCCAATGTTTACAGGCCTTATGTTAAATTCAATGTTTCACGAGTGAATCGGAGAACTTTTTTCGATAATAATGCATCTTTGGCAATCTGGTAACCAGTCGGAATGTCTTTCACTTCGCCGAGTAAAAATAAAGACACTCCGACGTTCAGTGCCACCATCGCCGTTCCACCCGTTGCTGCTTGTGGGTCAAGGACAGCACGAAACAGTGCCTCTGCCCCTTCTTTGGAAGAAGAGAACACTGTATTTCGATCCAATTCACTAACCTCCAAACGGAGTTCTTTCGGATCAAAACTGAGTTCTGTTGTGGTCTTTCCATCAAAATAAGCATAATCCGTGGGTTCAAAAATGGAAAACTCATCGAGCCCATCCCTGGAATGGCAAACGAGTGCCCCTTTTGCCCCTAATTTTGCCAAAATTTCCACCATCGGCAAACACAAAGAACGGTCATACACTCCCACAATTTGGTGTGTGGGGGAAAAGGGATTGGAAAGTGGCCCTATCAAATTAAAAAATGTTCGAAAACCTAGTGCTGTCCTTACGGGACCTGCATATTTCATCGCCGGGTGCCAGGATGGTGCAAACAAAAACACAAAACCAGTGCGCACAAACTCCGCTTCACATTCCCCATGAGTTCGTTCTAAGGGATAACCAAGTTTGGAAAGGATATCTGAACTTCCGGAAAGGGAAGAAACGGATCGGTTTCCATGTTTTGCCACTTTGTGGCCAAGGCTTGCCAGAGTGAGGGCCGATAAAGTGGAAACGTTGAGTGTTCCCTTTCCATCCCCACCAGTCCCACAGGTATCTAAAAAATCGAAACCAAAATTTGTTTTAGGTTTGATGGCATGATTCTGCATTGCACGAACAAATCCGTACAGTTCGTCCGTTGTTTCCCCTTTCATTTTCATGGCAGTGAGAAAGGAAGCAAGGACTGGTTCTGTCACTTTACCATCCATCACTTCATTTAAAAAGTATTCTGCATGGGTATCCACCAAGTGGTGTCCAGACACCACTTGGCCGAGGATTTCCTTACTTGTGAGAGCGGTCATAAAATATCCTTTTGAGATTGGAAAAGGTTAACAATTGATAATTGGTAATGATATACCGTAGTCCTGAAATCACAGTGATAAAAGTGGTAAATAACATTCCAAAATAAGGAACAAACGAAGCAATGGAATCAAAAATATCTTTCCAACTGATACTTTCGGAGGTTTTAACCAAAGTATAAAACTCATTAGCATGCTGGGACGCCACTTCGAAAGTTGAATACCCTGCGAGTTTTCCCATGGCATAAGTTTCATTGATCATCGCACGGCGTTTTCCAGAGATGAGCATAAAAACCACGAGAATGATGAGGATGGCTCCCATCTGGAATGCCGTTTTTACCTTTCCCATCATTGTTGTTCGCAAACTATTTCCAGAACGAACCGCAATGTAACGAAGGAAGGTGATGAGCATATCCCTGCCAACAATGAGGACAACCATCCAAACTTCTATGGGTTCATGGATGAATAAAAAAGTAACAAAACAACCAATGACTAAAAATTTATCAGCGAGTGGATCTAGGAATTTTCCAAACTCAGTTTGTTGGTTCCATTTTCTAGCAAGATAACCATCCACTAAATCGGTGAGTGATGCGAGTGCAAAAAGTACAAAGGCAAAAATTTGGTATTCCCATTCCTTTTGGAATAAGGCAAAGATAAAAAACGGTAATGCCAATACACGTAGTACGGTAAGTAAATTAGGGATATTGGCAATGGTTTTCCAATCTTCCACTATTCCACCCAAGTCCCTGACATATCGAGTTCATAAAAAGAATCCACTCGCACTTTACCAAACTGACCAACTTTTAAATTGGAAGCATCCACATACACCACTTCATCAATTTCCGGTGCATCTTGCAAGCGACGTACAATCGCGCCTTCGTCTAACACTTCATCTACGACACATGGGTATATTTTTCCAATTCGGTTTTGGTGGATGGTTTTTAAGGTTCCAAGGTAGGCTTCCCTCACAAGGTTCACTCGGCGGGCAATTTCTTTGTCTTTCAATTGTCCATCCATGGTGGCTCCTTTTGTACCGTCTTGTGGAGAATAAGGAAAAAGATTCACCTTTTCTGGTTTTACATCTTCCACAAACCGAATGATCTCTTCGACATCTTCCATCGTTTCGCCAGGAAAACCTAAAATAAACGAAGTGCGGATTTCTAAATCAGGGCGGATGTCCCTTGCTTTTTGAAATAAGGATTTAAAGAATTCATAATCACCAGTGCGGTTCATGGATTTCAAAACGGATTTGGAAACATGTTGTAAGGGACTTTCCAAATACGGAGCAATTTTAGGAATTTCTCTGTACAAATCGAGTAACTTTTCTGTTTTTTTATCAGGGTATAAATAGAGAAGTCGTAAGATCTCAAGTCCATCCACAGCTGCCACAGAACGAACCAAATCCATGAGTTTGTCTGTGTCCTTTCCATAAAAAACTGTGTCTTGGGAAACAAGGCAGATCTCTTTGGAACCTGCTTTGACTGCAAGCCTTGTTTGTTCTAGGACATCTGTAATTTCTGTGTCTCTATATTTCCCACGTAAATTGGGAATGATACAAAAATGGCAACCACGGTTACACCCGTCTGAGATTTTTACATACGAATAAGGTTTCGAATAATTTTCGATGCCTTTTGAGGTTTTGAGTCTTTCCAGAAGGTCTTCGTTGAATTCAGTTAGGTCTTTAAAATCGAGAGGGAAATGGGAACGTAAAATTTCACCTGCTTTGTCATACTTACCTGTTCCGAAATGTAAATCCACTTCAGGAAGGTCGGCGGAAATTTCTTTTCCTGCCCTTTCTGCAAAACAACCCACCACAACTAACTTCTGTTTGTTCTTTTTCTTAATATCGATGGAATCAAGGATGGTTTGGATGGTTTCCTTAGTGGCATCTTGGATAAACGTACAAGTATTTACCAAATGGAAGTCACTGGCTTCTGGGTCAGCAGCTGGAAGGAGCCCTTCTTTGAGTAAGGACTGGTGCATGGCCATGGAATCGACAGTGTTTTTGGGACAACCAAGAGTCGTAATAAAAAACGACTTTGGTGTTTCTTCCGTTTGGTCTTTGGACTTTGGCATTATTCGCCTAACTCTCCAATGATGGACTGAGTGGAGTCATATGGATTTGCTTTGCGGATAAAGATTTTTTTCACAAGTTTCCCTGGTTTTCCAAGGACCACTCGTTCCTTTCCGTTTTGTACCATCTCCACGGCTCCACCGTCCCCTACTTTGATCTCAAGTCTGTCACGAGCTTCTAAGTGTTTTACTTCTCCCGCAGAAACAAGACCACGTTCGCCCATTTGACCATCTAACACGAACTCAACGTAACTTGGTTTCGAGAAAAATAATGTCACTTGGATCGGAACATCTCCCACAGGAGATTTCACAGCGACCCCTTCTCTTTCTTCTTTTAAGGTCACAAGGACTTTTGCCGATTTTTCAGTAACTGCTTGGGTCACCACACGGATGTCACGACGTAGCGATGCAAGCTCTTCAATTTTATAAGAAAGAATGGTTTCTTCCCCTTCCGCTGTTTGGAAAAAATACACATTTTTTTCAGGAAAAATATTAAACCCTAGGTTTGCTTTTCCATTGGAAACACCTCTGATGAACATCTTACACTGTTGGTTGTTCACACTGAAACTCACACCACGATCTTCTGTGAGGATAAAAGGCACACTTGCATTTTCAGGAACACTTTGGCTCACAAAGTTTATACCGGAAGGAATATCAGAACTACTTGTAGGCTCAACACTTTGGCTTACTTCTGTATTTTCCTCATCCATAGAAACCGAACCAGAGTCTTCAAAACTGATGTAGATGATATAAGCAGAGATCACGAATAAAAAAAGAGAAACAAGACTTATGATCTTATTACGATCTAAACTAAACGGAGTGGTTGTGGGACGAGTGAGTTCTTCGAGAGGTGCTTGTGATTCTTCGATTTGTTCCCCACGATACAAATTGAGTAACATTGCTGTATCGAGTTTTAGGTAACTTGCATAGTTCTTTAAAAAACCAAGGGCAAACGTTTCTGCTGGGAACTGAGAATAATCTTCTGTTTCTAATGCGATGATGTATTTTGCCGCAATGTTTGTTTCTTTTGCGACATCTTTCACAGAAAGTTTTTTGTCTTCTCTTGCTTCTCTTAGGATTTGACCAACACGTTTTGTATTCAAAATGAACTCCTCTTAGGTTTAGTTCTCAGAGACAAGTGGGTTGTTGACAATCTTCGCGTTCCCGCTCATATGAAAATTGAAAACACCATCTTGGATATCTTCCGAAAAATTAATGTTTGAAAATGAAATCGTTGTTATTTTGCCACGACCATCTGTCGCGACTGCTTTTTTGATGAGGTAAGATTCTGAATCCACAAAAAGTTTCATCTTTTCGAACCCACCAATTTTTTCCCTTTGGTCTAGATCTAGGACAAAGTATTTTGTAGCATCACCCATAGAACGCGGTTGTTCAATGGTATCAAATTTATAATGGTATTTACGAAAGAGACGGTTGAGTCCATCAGGACTGTTTGTGGTAAAGATGGGACCTGAGGAATTTTTACGATCGAGTGTAAGGTCTTGTTTTCCCACAGCGCCTAACCGTTTGATAAAGATATGGAGAGTTTTTCCATCGGAAACAATTTCGTCCCCTTCTGGTTCGACAAAATTATAACGAATTTTTCCAGGGCGTTTGTAAAAACATTTCCCGCGCATTTGTTTTTCTTTTTTGTTGTCTTCCGTTTTGATGAGAAAATCAGCGGAATACGAATTGATTTCGCTGAAGTTTTTTTTGATCTTTTTGACAACTTCGGAAGGTGAATGCCAATTGTGAGCCGGACTTGTTTGGGCCTCCAAAGAAACTCCCAAAACAAGTAACAAAAATCCGATCCATACTTTCATAGATTCCCAGTTTTTCAGACAAACTTCTCTTGTCGATGATTTACGCTGAACGTAAGATTTCCCGAGGTTTTGCCCCGACTTGCGGAGAAACATAACCCCTCATTTCCATGAGTTCCATTAGCCTTGCCGCTTTGTTGTAACCAATCCTCATCCTACGTTGCAAATAACTGGCACTGGCTTTTTTCTCAGTCACAACAATATTCCAAGCCTCTTCGAATAATTCTTCGTCCTCGTCAGAGGCCATTTCAATATTCGTTTCATCATCCCAGTTCATCTCCACATAGGCTGGAGCCCCTTGTTTTTTGGCCTCTTCCACAATGGAATCAATTTCTTTCTCTTCAATATAAGGAGCTTGGATCCGCATGAGGTCACTCGATGTAGGCGAACGGTACAAAAAGTCCCCTTTTCCCAGGAGGGTTTCCGCCCCACTGGTATCGAGGATGGTGCGAGAATCTGTTTTTTGTGCCACCTGGAAGGCCACCCTTGCTGGGCAGTTTGCTTTGATGACCCCGGTGATCACATCCACGGATGGCCTTTGGGTTGCCATCACCAAGTGGATTCCAACCGCCCTCGCTTTTTGGGAAATCCGTTGGATCTGTTCTTCCAAATCCTTACCGGAAACCATCATAAGGTCTGCAAGCTCATCAATGAAAATCACAATGTAAGGGAGTTTTTGGAATCCTTTGGCATGGGCATATTCCTCTACTTTTTCATTAAAACTTTTAAAGTCCCTACTTTTCAATTGGGAGATCATTTGGTACCGACTCTCCATTTCTTGGATCGCCCAGGAAAGTGCCTTCGTTGCTTTTTTCGGATCGGTGATCACAGGCATGAGTAGATGAGGGATCCCTTCATAAAGAGTCATCTCCACCATCTTTGGATCGATCATAATGAACCTTACTTCTTCTGGAGAACGAGTGCAGATAAGGCTAGTGATCATCGCATTGATACTCACCGACTTACCAGATCCAGTGGTTCCTGCGACGAGTAAGTGAGGGAGTTTTGCGATATCGATCATCACAAGTTTTCCCGAAATATCCTTTCCGATACAAATGGAAAGGTCTTTTGTTTTGTGTTGGAGGATAGTGTCTTTTAAAATCTCTGATAAAAACACATCTTCTCTAACACGGTTCGGAACTTCGATTCCGATGGACGCCTTACCAGGGATAGGTGCTACAATCCGGATGTTTTTCACTTCGAGGTAAGCCCTGATCTCATCTGACAAAGACACAATTCGGTTGAGTTTGATACCATTCGGGATCGTAATTTCGTAACGAGTGATGATGGGTCCTCGTTCTTTGGTAATCACCTTGGATTCAATTCCAAAGTGACCCGTTGACTCTTCGATTTTTTTAGCGATGAGGTCAAGTTCCGAATCATTTTTTAGAATATTGGCAACAGGGACTTGGTGGGACGCAAGCAGTCTTGGAGAAATATAATATTTCCCTTTTTTCAATTTTGGTTTTGGCACCATCGAACCAAACATCAGTTCTTGTTCGGTTTTAGTTTCCTTCGGAGGTTGTTTTTTCTTACCAAAATTTCCCGCACTCAAATTGGAAGGAACAAGAGGTGAAGATTCCTCGACAACCAAGGTTTCTAACGTTTCTTCTTCCAATTCTCCTTCGGAAAGAGAAAATGATGGTTCCGAATCACCTGTTTCATCCCATTCTTCTGTTTCTAAACCCGTTTCTTCTACAAGAGACAATCGAACCGATTCAGGAATCGGAATGGTAAGAGATTGAGTTTTGTTCTCTCGGGTAGAAAGATTTTCGTCATCCTCTTCCAATGACTCAGACTCTTCCCAATGTCCACTAGCTTCCATCGATTCATGAGTCTCGTCTTCATCCCAATTGCCCTCTTCCGTGTTTTCATCAAAATGAGAAACACCAAACCCGACGTCTCGAGTTTCGTTTTTTCCGAATCGACTTGTATTGGTCAGAGGTAACTGGTCCCCGAATCCATGTCTCATTGGTTCTAATTTGGGAAGTTCTAAACCTTCGAGTGAAATTTCCTTGTCCAATTTTGGTTTCCATTTTGCTTCTGGGAACTGGAAGAGGATTTTGGATTCACGTATGGCTTCTAAATTTTGGGTGTCAGGAGAATTAATTTCTTCAATCTCACTTAACTCCCGTTTATCGACAACATGTAACTTTGGTTGTGATTTCAGATTACGATTTGATTCGGTGTGTTGTGTTGGCCTTTGTTTTTGGAAACGAAAAACATTTCCTGACGCATCAAAAAATCCTTCAAACAGTTTGGCATTCTGGAAAACCACTGTTTGCGATTTTGGTTTTTCTTTGGATGGGTGTGTTAACGAATTTTGGAATGAGTGATTGTCCTCTCCCATAGTCCGAGAGGAAGGAGGAAAATCATTCTGGAAACGAGAATCCTTTCCTGTTTCATTTGCCACGACATTCCAAAAATGACGAGCGAGGTCATCTTTTGATTCCCCTTCTGTTTGGATTTGAAACCAATCCTTTTGTCTCACTTCGTTCACAGGGGCACGGCGTGTGGAGACCACCGATTCCATAAAGGAAGGAAGTTTAAAATGTGGCAAATCTCGCCTTCCTCCCATTAGGTGGTAGAGTTTTTCAGAAACGGAATGGATGGTAGAAAATGTATAAGACCAAGCCCCGTCTTCTAACCAAATCACAGCAAAGTACAAATACAGAAAAAAGACAACAAGCACTCGACCTGTTTCCCCAAATAGATAGGAAAAGATCCAAGAAAAAAATTGGCCAAGGATACCTCCACTATCACCCACATGTCCCATGGGCGTTTCGAGAAGGTTCAAACTCACCGTTGTGGCAATGAGGAAAATGGGAAAAAATAAAGCCTTACTTAAGGCATCAAAGTCGGGGTTCCGTAACGAAAGGACACCTAAGAGTAATACAAACCCAGCGAGTAAAAAGGAAGTTTTTCCGAGTAGGTAAAAAAGGGTAAGAGCAATGTAATGCCCGAGCCTTCCAAACCAATTAAAAAGTGATCCATCCTCTCCTTCTTGGAAGGAAAAAAGGGATAACAGTAAAAATACTCCAGAAAATACAAATAAATACGGGAGGAAATCCTTTCTAGGCAAAGTCCATTCCCATACGGATTTTTTAGGGTCCATACGGGAAATATCGGACGGTTTCGAGACATAGACAGAAAAAATTTGGAAGCCAATACGGCTTTCCTTTCTGTCAGGATTTACCCTTTGAAGTTCGTAAAATTGGCGTCAAAATTGAAATTTGCATTGCGAATGGCTGCCATCACCTCTTGCAAATCGTCCTTTTTTTTACCTACCACACGCACCGAATCCCCTTGGATGGTCGCCTGGACTTTTAATTTTTGGTCTTTGATAAGGGTTGTGATTTGTTTCGTTTGTTCTTTGTCCAAACCGTTTTGGATTTTCACCTTCATCCGAACTGTTTGCCCTGTGGCGGGTTCCACTTTGGAATCAAAATCGAAGGCTTTCAGACTGATGCCACGTTTTGCCATTTTGGTAGTGAGGACATCAATCACTTGCTTCAATTTGATTTCGTTTTCCGAAGTCAAAACCAATTGGTCATCTGTGATTTTGATTTCGGAATTGGATCCTTTAAAATCAAAACGAGTTTGGATCTCGTTCATCGCTTGCGAAACAGCATTTTGTAATTCGGGGCGATCGAGTTTTGATACAATGTCAAAGGAAGGGTCTTGAGCCATTTGGATTCTCCTATTCTGTTTCCTACAAACTGAAATTTACGATAATTTTGTTTTGGCAAGGGAAAGGGCAAATTCTAAGGACTTGGCCACAGATTCTGGTTTTTTTCCACCACCTTGTGCCATATCAGGGCGTCCGCCCCCTTTTCCATCTAACATTACTAAGGTTTCTTTTAGCATCTCACCACAGTGGATACCTTTGTCATTGAGAACCTTATTGCACATAAAAACAAGAGTACTTGATTCCCCTTCGGTGGTTCCAAACAAACAAAGGATCTCTGGTTCTTTCGCTTTGAGTGAATCAGCCAAATCTTTCAGAGCCTTTGCATCAACTGATGGAAATACTTCTGTAACCACTTTGCCTTTAGCGAACTTGTGTGCCTTTTGTAAAAGACCATCTACAAGTTCTGGGTTCATTTGGAACTTTTGTTGTTCTATTTTCTTTTTTGCCTTAAAAAGTGAAGATGATTTTTCTTCCAGTTCCGCTTCGAGTGATTCTCTGAGTTTACGAAGACTTGCCACCGCAGTTTTCCCATCTTTTAAAAAGATGGATTGAAGACTTTCTGGAGAAGGAACTTCTTTTGAAATACCAAACTCTTTCAAATCACCAAACGTTTCTTTGGCGGATAGGTTATGTGTTTCGATTTTGGATGCCAAGGTTTGGAACTGGTGTAAAAAATAAGACACAACCGATTCTCCACAAATGGCCTCAATCCTTCGGTTTCCGGCACCAGGGCTTCCTTCTTTGACAATTGCAAAAAAACCAATGTCTTTGGTGTTTGAAACATGGGTTCCCCCACAGAATTCTTTTGATTTTTCTCCCATGGATACAACACGAACAAGGTTTCCATACTTTTCATCAAACATGGAAAGTGCCCCAGATTCTTTGGCTTGGTTGATATCCAATACTTCTGTTTTGACTGGGATATTCGCACTCACGGCCTCATTCACATCAGATTCAATTTGGATGATCTCTTCCGGAGTGAGGGCTTTGGGATGTGAAAAATCAAATCGTAAGTAATCTGCCGATACGATGGAACCTTTTTGGGTCACATGTGTTCCTAAAATCCGTCGGAGTGCACCGTTTAACAAGTGTGTACCGGAGTGGTGGTTGGCAAGGTTTTGCCTCCGTTCGATTTCGATTTCGGTATCCACTACATCACCAACGGAAATATTTCCTTTTAAGACCATACCCATATGAAGGAAGGTATCATTTTCTTTTTGGGTGTCTTGGACTTGGAATTGGAAACCATCTTTTTTGAAGTAACCAGTATCACCTATCTGCCCACCACCTTCTGCATAAAAAGGAGTTTTATCGAGAACGATTACAACTTCTTGCCCTTGTTTGGCAGAAGGAACTGACTTTCCATCCACAAAAAGATACAAAACCTTTCCCTTTGTTTTGGTTTCAGTATACCCTAAAAATTCTGTTTTTAATTCAGGCGAAGCGGAAAGTCCAGTGAGGTATTGGATTTTTTTCCCTTTCCAACTCGCACGAGATAAATCTCGGTCTTTTTCCAGTTCTTCTTCAAATCCTTTGTCATCGAAACGAAAACCGCGGTCTTCCACAAGTTCCTTTGTCATCTCACGAGGGAACCCATACGTGGAATACAAACGAAACCCTTCTTTTCCCGTCACAACGGATTGTTTGTTTGCCGTTAGATGAGAAAGTAAGGATTCTAATTCTTCGAGTCCCACTTCCAATGTATGAAGGAAAAGTTCTTCTTCTTTTTTTAAGATGGATTCGATGTCTTTTGCTTTGTCTTTTAATTCTGGGTAACGGACCGTATACAAATCTTTTAATGTGCCAACAAGTTTGTATAAAAATGGTTCATGGATTCCCAGTTTTCTCGCAAAAAGGGAAGCACGTCTAATGAGACGACGAATCACATACCCGCGACCTGTGCGGTCAGGGTAAATCCCATCCCCAAGTGAAAAAAAGACAGAACGGGAATGGTCAGTAATCACGCGGAATGATTGTTTGGTGGACTCATTATATTGAAAACCAGAGAGTGTTTCAATTTGTTTGATGATGGATTTTAATTCATCCGTATCATAAACAGAGTCTACTTCTTGTAATAACATAGCCACACGTTCGAGGCCCGATCCTGTATCAATTCCAGTTTGTTTGAGTGGGAGAAGTTCTCCCGAAACCGTTTGGTTGAACTGGTTAAATACTAAATTCCAATATTCTAAATAACGGTCACAGTCACAACCTGGTTTACAATTGGGGTTATTGCCACAATTGGGACCACCTTTTTCGGGCCCTCTGTCCAAATACAATTCGGAACAAGGACCACAAGCTCCACTGTCGCCAGCAGGTCCCCAAAAATTATCTTTTTTACCAAGGCGTACAATTCGTTCTTCTGGGATCCCTGCATCCATCCAGATTTTTTTGGCTTCATCATCATCGAGGTAAATTGTCACCCAAATTTTATCTTTGGGAATTTCTAATTGGTTCAGTGAAAAGTCTAACGCGTATTCGATGGCCTCTTTTTTAAAATAATCGCCAAAGGAAAAATTTCCTAACATTTCAAAAAACGTACAATGCCGTTCCGTTTTCCCGACTACTTCCAAATCAGTGGTACGAACACATTTTTGAATGGAAGCAGCTCTTGTGTATGGGAGCTCCACTGCTCCAGTAAAAAGAGGTTTGAACTGTACCATCCCTGCAGTTGTGAATAAAAGTGTAGGATCCCCTTTGGGAATGAGACTCGAGGACGGCACAATGGTGTGGCCTTTCTCTTGGAAATAGTTCGTATACAACCTTGCGATTTCTTGGACGGTTTTCGACTTCATACACTTACACGGAAATCGGATTTGCCTCCTAGGGCAAGGAAATTCGAATTTAACTTTGCCTTAAATCTTTGTAACGGAAAAAAGAAAAGAGGGAGATCACAAGAAACCCCATACCAAGTCCCGTAAATGTCCAAAGGCTTCCCACTGTATCATTTAAAAAGGCAGCAAAAAATCCAGAAACAGCTGGTGTGAATTGGAAACAAACTGTATAGAGGGATAAGATTCTACCTCTAAGTCCGTCCTCCGCACGTTTTTGTAAAATCGCTGGCATCAGGCTCGAAAGTACTCCACCCGAAACTCCAAAACAAAAAAGAAAGATGGAAGTGGCCTTTGCCTCATAAAACGGGACAAATCCTAAAAAGAAAAAGGAGGACAAACCAAAAACAATGAGTAATACCAACCCTTTTCGTTCCAAATGGTGGTAGAGGATGGTGAAAATCCCACCTAAAAATAATCCAGGACCAAGAAACATTAACACAGATCCCCGTGCCAACTCTCCTAGACCCAATTCTAGTTTTACATATTGGGGAAGGACCACCTGGATGGGACCTAAAGCTAACATACTAAAAATCGCAATCCACATCACCTGTCTGGAGACAGGGTCCATATGCAAAAACCCTAATACTGCTCGTAAATTTTCTCCAAGTGATGGAATTTCAGAATTTGGGAGTCTTTTCTCAAGTTCTGTTTGAGAGGAAGTGGGTATTTTTTCCTTCTCGTTTAACTTTAATAAGGTAAAAGCAAACATCGACAAAACATGTAAAAAAGCCAAAAAGAGAAATAGTATTGAGTAAGATTGGAATTCTCGTATCCAACCCACAACAAGGGGACTCATCCCAAAGGAAAATATCAGAAGTAAATTCCCAGCGATTGTGTGGAAAACAAGTCGGTGTGATTCCATCACTTCACGGAGAAGTGCCATCCTCCCTGGCAATACCGTTGTCATACCAATTCCATTGAGAAATGCCAAGGGTAACAACAAAAGAGGATAGGTTTCAAAAATATGGGTCAATCCACCTAACAAAAATGCTGCTAAAAATAAAAAAAACTGAAATCCAACTACTACCCACTTCTTGGAATAATGATCGAGCAGGTAACCAGTATACAAAAAGAAAAGGGGAAAGGGTAAAAACAAAAAGAAAAAAACAATCCCAGAATACCCTTTTACAACCGTTAGAGTCTGTGTAAAAATCACAATCGAATACAAAAAACAACTGCTGGCAAAGGTTCCAAAGGCGAAGGCAAGGTAAAAGATGATTTGGTTCATAGGTGGAACGGTTATCCTAACCGAAAAAAAAAGCCTCCCAAAGGAGGCTTCTCTATCGGAAAAAAAAGAGGAGTTTTCCGATTAACGTTTTGAGAACTGAGTTCCGCGACGAGCTTTGTGGAGACCGTATTTTTTACGTTCCACCATACGGCTATCACGAGTGAGGAAACCTTCTTTTTTCAAAGTAGGTTTGAGTGATTCATTGAAAGCAACAAGAGCACGAGCCACTGCGTGACGAATTGCTCCTACTTGTCCAATCACTCCACCACCAGTCACATTGAGTGCGATATCATATTTGTCACGAGCATCTAAAACAAGAAGAGGCTCAAGTGCACGACGAACTAAGTGTTCTCCGTTTTTGATGTAATCTTTTACATCTTTGTGGTTTACTGTGATTTTTCCTGTTCCAGAAGCGATTTTTGCTCGTGCAACAGATGTTTTGCGTCGGCCAACTGCCCAAACTGCTTTTTGCGCCATATTATTTCAACTCCAGTTTTAGGGGCTTTTGAGCTCCTAGGTTGTGGTCATTGCCTGCGAACACTCGGCAATTTTTTAACATTTGGTCACCTAATTTTGATTTAGGTAACATTCCTTTCACTGCTTCCATGATCACTCTTTCTGGGTTCTCTTGGATGAGTTTGTGGAAAGCGATCGCAGTCATACCACCTGGGTAACGGGAGTGGTGGTAGTAAATTTTTTGTTCTCTTTTGCGACCAGTCACAGCCACTTTAGAAGCATTAACGATGATGATGTTATCTCCACAATCTTGGTTCGGTGTGAATGTAGATTTGTGTTTTCCGCGAAGTCGGGAAGCGACTTGACTTGCCAATCTTCCGAGAGTCTTATCAGTTGCGTCCACAACAAACCACTGTTTTTGTACGGCTTCTTTTGCGATAGAAGGGGTCTTGTGGGCTTTAGACAATAGTTCCATAAGTACGAGATTTTCCTCTTTTATGTCAGGATTTTCGGTTTTCACAGTGGGTCAAACAAATTTATTGGAAACGAAGCTTTGAAAGAATCAGATATCATCCGTACTCTTTTTGGAACCACTCCTCCCCCAGAGGACGATTGTTATTTTTTGGCACCGAACCGCCTTGTCACAACGGATTCCCTCTCCGAAGGAACCCACTTCCTCCATGAATGGTCAACCCCCGAAGTCCTAGCAGGAAAACTAGTGGAAGTGAATGTCTCTGACATCACTGCATCCGGAGGTGTTCCGAAAGAATGTTTTTTAAACCTCGGTCTATCTCCCACCTCTCGGAAAAAAGATTGGGTGAAGAGGTTTGCCAAAGGACTGAGGGTTTCCCTCCACCAATATGGAATGAAACTCGCTGGTGGCGATACCTTTTCCTCCCCCACAACCCAATTGGCACTGACTGTGGTGGGAACGGTCAAAAAACCTTGGCTACGATCGGGAGGAAAACCAGGTGATTACCTCTATGTCACAGGAGATTTAGGCCAAAGCCTTCTTGGGTATCATTCTTTAAAAAAGAATTGGAAGGAGAAAGATTTTAAACCTGCTATTGAAAAACACCTTTTGCCAAAATCAAAACAGATCCTGCTAAAACCACTCTCAAAGTATAAAATTCACGCCTGTATGGACATCACAGATGGGCTCATCCAAGATGCGGAAAGGTTAGCACTTGCCTCCAAAGGAAAACTCACAATCCAAGTGGAATCTGTCCCCTTACACCCGCTTGCTGTACAAAAATTGGGAGTGGATTTTTGTCTGGGTTCTGGTGAAGAATTGGAACTTTTATTTTTATCACCGAACATCCTACCAAACGAAATTAACTCCATTCCTGTGACGATGATTGGTGATCTTGCGTCTGGAAAACCAGGAACAAAATTCATAAAAGAAGGAAAAACATACCTTCCCAAAACCAAAGGTTTCCTTCACTTCAATGAAGAAGAATGAGGGAGTGTGATCTTAAACTCAACCTTAGGTTCTACGGATTCTCCTAAATGATCAGAAATATTAGATACAACGACAGATCCACCAAACTTTTGTATGGTTTCCTTGACGAGCGATAAACCAATACCAAAATCGAAGGTTTCATACTTTTCATAAAGGTTTTTAGTCAATCGAAAGAATGGTTCGAAAATAAGGTCCAAATATTCATTTGGGATCCCTTTCCCGATGTTCAAATCTTCGCCAACAACATTCACCACTGAAATAGAGAAATTATCTTGTTTTAAATTTAATAACAATAAGACCGATGAAGACTCTTTTGAAAATTTCAAAGCATTGATTAGCAATTCACGAAAAACCTTTCGAAAATAGTCACGATTCCAACAAATATTTTTTGATTCCATTTTCATCGATTCGCTATCCGAAAAAATGAATCTTTGGCGTTTAATTTGTGTATATGGATAAAGTTCCTTTGTAAGAGAAACTACTTCTTGCCAAAGGGTTTCGAGACTTACCACTTCTTCCTCTACACGTCCGAAAATGATATTTTCAATTTCAGTAAAAGTATTTAAAATCTTTTTCGAATATTCTGCATTTTCTTCTAAAATTGTTAAAATTCCTTTTTCTAAAATATAATCCCCATTTTCTGTTTGTTTCATCCCTCTGATGATATCGATGATTTGAACCAAAATTCCAAATCCAGCGCCTTGGGATAAACTCTCTCGTAAAACATGAAATAAATTTTTATGTAACTCCTGAGAATTAAATTCTCTATTGTCCATAGAACGATTTTTAAAATTGTACCAATCGAGCAGTTTTTCGAGTGAGATGATTTTTTCTTTTTCTAAAATCGATTTTTGATAATCAAATGATCGTTTCGAAAGATGGTATTCGACTTTTTTAGAGAGTTCTTTGGGAATGACAGGTTTAATCAGATAGTCCTGAACATTTTCTTTCATAACTTGAATAATAGATTGGTTTTCTGATTCGGATGAAATCACGATTATCGGAATTTGAGAATCGGATTTTCGTATTTCTCTGACTAAATCAACGCCTCTTCCATCGGGAAGAATTAAATCAACCAATAGTAGATCATACTTATCCAAGCCTTCATTTCCAAGTTGATGTAAAACAGGTTTAATGCCTGAAAATAAAAAAAGCTCACAACTTATTGAACGTAAGGCACCTTGGTATAAGAGTGCCGTTGTTGGGTCATCTTCAACGATTAAGATTTTATATTGGGTGATCATTCCATAACTCCCAGATCATTTGACGAGAGTTATGGACAAAAATCTTCTAAATAGTCTAAGGAAAGTCCGTTATTCCTCAGTATCTTGATGTTCTAATGAAGGGTTACGATTTTCGTTTGCCTCACCTTTCCCATTTTCATGAGTTTGGTTTGACCCAGAATCTTGTTGGTTCTGGTTCCCGTTCCCTCTTCGATCTCTATGTTTTTTGCGTGGTGGGCGTTTTTTATTGCCTTCTTTTTTTCGGTTTTGTTGGCCAAACTGGTGGCTATCTGGTTTTGGTCTCTGCCTGAGAGATATTTCCCAGAAAAATGCAGTTTGTACAGCAGCTTCGTTGTTTTCAGAGATAGCAACAATTTTGTACACCATAAACGCATCGTAAAAATAATCTTTCTTTTTGAAGAAAGAATTTTGCCTTTCTTTTTCATCATCCGTGATGTGAAAACGAGGTTGGCTAATGAAAATTTTTACTAAATTGTCTTGTTCCCGTTTAGGAATTCCCATACGTTCAAAAACAGGTTGTAAACTTTCTTTGATGTTATGCGCTAGGTGACCACGATCGTTTTCATACAAATCTTTTACGATATCGTAAAAAATTAACGAATAAAAAATCGCAGGAGTCATCTCCTCTCTTGCTG
>Ga0208243_1000177_pt1 | contig 47837 bp, 44 predicted proteins | sample Subbio2Aug_QV12A_FD_184826 | JGI IMG/M metagenome (GOLD analysis project Ga0208243, IMG submission 184826) | Serpentinite rock and fluid subsurface biosphere microbial communities from McLaughlin Reserve, California, USA - CR12Aug_QV12A (SPAdes) | ecosystem: Environmental > Terrestrial > Deep... | reverse complement strand
GGCGCAGCCGGCATCCCCTCAGGCGTCGCCGCCCCGCGGCGGCGCCGGCGGCACCGAGCTGCGCCCGCACGCCTATGCCGCGCTCGACCTCGGCACCAACAACTGCCGGCTGCTCGTCGCCGTGCCGACGCGGCCGGGCCAGTTCCGCGTCGTCGACGCCTTCTCGCGCATCGTGCGGCTGGGCGAGGGCCTGTCGGGCTCCGGCCGGCTCGGCGACCAGGCGATGCACCGCGCGGTCGAGGCGCTGAAGCACTGCGCCGACAAGCTCGCCGGGCGCGAGATCCGCAAGGCGCGGCTGATCGCCACCGAAGCCTGCCGCTCGGCCGAGAACGGCGTCGAGTTCCTCGCCCGCGTCACCGAGGAGACCGGCCTCGTCCTGGAGATCATCGACCGCGAGACGGAGGCGCGGCTCGCGGTGTCGGGCTGCGGCTCGCTGGTCGAGCGCGACACCGACGGCGTCGTGCTGTTCGACATCGGCGGCGGCTCCTCCGAGATCGCGCTGATCGACATGTCCGCGCGGCGGACGGGCCGTCTCGCCGACCACATCGTCTCCTGGACGTCGCTGCCGGTCGGCGTCGTCTCCCTGTCGGAGCGCTTCGGCGGCCGCCACGTGACGCCGGAGATCTACGCCGCCATGGTCGAGGACGTCGCGCGCATGCTCGACGCCTTCGAGGGACGCGAGAAGCTCGGCGCGATCGCCCGCAGCGACCGCTTCCACCTGCTCGGCACGTCCGGCACGGTGACGACGCTCGCCGGCATCCATCTCGATCTGCCGCGCTACGACCGGCGCCGGGTCGACGGGCTGTGGATGCAGTCGCAGGACATCGACCGGATGATCGAGCGGCTGGTCGGCTGGGAGTTCCACGAGCGCGTGGCCAATCCCTGCATCGGACCCGACCGCGCCGATCTCGTGCTCGCCGGCTGCGCCATCCTCGAGGCGATCCGCCGGGTCTGGCCGTCGCAGCGCCTGCGCGTCGCCGACCGCGGCCTGCGCGAAGGCATCCTGGCCGAACTCATGGCAGAAGACGGGGCGTGGCGGCGCGGCCGCGAGCGGGAGCGGGCACGGACATGAAGAAACCCGGCGGCGGCTCCGGACCGCGTGCGCTCAAGACCCGCATCAAGAAGAAGAGCGGGCTGAAGAACTCCTCGCGCCGCTGGCTCGAGCGGCACATGAACGATCCCTATGTCCACCGCTCCAAGGCGGAGGGTTATCGCTCGCGCGCGGCCTTCAAGCTGATCGAGATCGACGACCGCTACAGGATCCTGAAGCCGGGCGCGAAGGTGATCGACCTCGGCGCCGCCCCCGGCGGCTGGAGCCAGGTGGCGGCCAGCCGCATCGGCTCGACCAACGAGGCGCCGTCGGTCGTCGCCATCGACTATCTCGACATGGACGCGATCCCGGGCGTCGCGTTCCTGAAGATGGACTTCCTCGAAGACGACGCGCCGCAGCGGCTGATGGCGATGCTCGGCGGTGCGCCGGACGTCGTCCTGTCGGACATGGCGGCGCCGACGACCGGGCATCGCCGGACCGACCACATCCGCACCATGCACCTGTGCGAGGTGGCGGCCGATTTCGCCGTCAGCGTGCTGAAGCCCGGCGGGCATTTCCTCGCCAAGACCTTCCAGGGCGGCGCGGAGGACGTCGTCCTCGACATGCTGAAGAAGAACTTCACGTCCGTCCACCACGTCAAGCCGCCGGCCTCGCGCGCCGAATCCGTCGAGCTCTATCTGTTTGCGAAGGGCTTCAAGGGCCGCGCCCCGACGCCGCCGCAACCGCTCGAGGCCTGACTCTATTTCGGCGGCAGCACCTGGCTGCGCGCATTGTCGCCGCCGATGCGGTGGCCCGAGACCGACGAGCCGGCATCCGGTGGCAGGCGCAGGAAGGGCAGTGCTGCCGTTGCCGTGACGATCGCCACGGCGACGAAGGCGATCTTAAAGGCATCGACGCCGAGCCCGCTGCCCGTCGCCACCGTCACGCCCTCGAGGATGCCGCCCGCCAGCGCGACGCCGAGCGCGATCGATATCTGCTGGAACACCGAGGCGATGGCGGTGGCCTGGCCGGCGCGTTCGTCGCCGATGTCGGCAAAGATCAGCGCGTTGGCCGAGGTGAAGAACAGCGACCGCATGAAGCCGCCCGCGATCAGCGTGGCGATGATCGCCCAGGCCGGCGTCTGCGACGTGAAGACTGCGGCGAGCCCGATCGACAGCGCGCCGAAGACGGCGGCGCCCATCAGCACGCGGCGGAAGCCGCCGCGGCGCAGCGCGGTCGTGGCCAGGAACTTCATGCCGATCGCGCCGAAGGCCGACGAGAAGGTGAGCATGCCGGATTCGAAGGGCGTCATGCCGAAGCCGAGCTGGAACATCAGCGGCAGCAGGAAGGGCGTCGCGCCGGCGCCGATCCTGAACAGCGTGCCCCCGACGATCGCGGCCGAGAAGATCCGGTTCGAGAACAGGCTGAGGTCGAGAAGCGGCCGGGCGGTGCGGCGGGCGTGGCCGACATAGGCGAAGCCGGCGGCGATCCCGGCCAGCAGCGTGGCCATCCCGACCACCGGGGGGAGGGCCGGGAGGCTGACGACCGAGAGGCCGAAGACGATGCCGGAGGCAGCCGCGGCCGACAGGGCGAAGCCCTTGACGTCGATCGGTCCCGGCCGCCCCCGCTCCAGTTCCGGCAGCCGCAGCCAGGCTGCGGCGATGCCGAGGATGCCGATCGGCACGTTGATGAGGAAGATCCAGTGCCAGCTGAGGAAGGTCGTCAGGAAGCCGCCGACCGGCGGGCCGACCAGCGGGCCGAGCAGGCCGGGGATCGTCAGCCAGGCCATGGCCGAGACGAGGTTCTGCCGCGGCGTCGCCCGCACCAGCAGCAGCCGGGCGACGGGCGTCATCATCGAGCCGCCCATGCCCTGCAGGAAGCGGGCCATCACGAAGGCCTCCAGCGAACCGGCAGCCGCGCAGGCGATCGAGCCGATCACGAACACGCCGATGGCGGTGCAGAACAGGCGCTTGGCGCCGAAGCGGTCCGCCATCCAGGCGCTGATCGGGATGAAGATCGCCAGCGAGACGAGATAGGCCGTCAGCGCGAGCTTCAGCGCGATCGGATTGGTGCCGATGTCGGCGGCGATCGCCGGCAGCGAGGTCGCGATGACGGTCGAATCCATCTGCTCCATGAAGAGCGCGACCGCGAGGACGAGCGGTATGGTGCGATTCAAGTCTCGATCCAATTCATCTTGTCTTCGAGGGCGTTAGCACGCGACGCGCCGGATTGTCCCCGCCCTTTCCGTTCTGTCCCACAATGAATGCGGCAGTGGACCGCTCGGCCGTCGCAGGGAGGAGGGCGCTGCCCTGACCAGGGTGCGCAATTCGCCGGAGACGTGCGGAACCGCCTTCCCATCGTCACGGGCGCATGGTACCAGCCAGCGCCATTCCCGACGGGAAACTGTCTGACCGGCGCGGTCTTCCGGACCGCCGCCGCCATTTGAACATCGAAGGATTGGCCATGGCGAAAATCATCGTATCCGCGACGGGAGCCGAGGCGCTGACCTTCGACGACGTCCTCCTGCAGCCCGGCCATTCAGACGTGATGCCGGGGCAGACAGACGTGCGGACGGTGATCGCCCGCGACATCGAGCTCAACGTGCCGATCCTGTCGGCGGCGATGGACACGGTGACGGAATCGCGGCTGGCCATCGCCATGGCGCAGGCCGGCGGCATCGGCGTCATCCACCGCAACCTGTCGCCCGAGCAGCAGGCCGAGGAGGTGCGGCAGGTCAAGAAGTTCGAATCGGGCATGGTGGTCAATCCGGTCACGATCGGGCCGGACGCCACGCTGGGCGATGCGCAGGCGCTGATGCGGGCGCACGGCATCTCCGGCATCCCGGTGGTCGAGAACGGCGGCACGGGCGGACAGCGCAACGGCCGGCTGGTCGGCATCCTGACCAACCGCGACGTCCGCTTCGCTTCCGATCCCTCGCAGCGCGTCTCGGAACTGATGACGAAGGAGAACCTCGTCACCGTCAGCGAGACCGTCGACCAGGACGAGGCCAAGCGGCTCCTGCACCAGCGCCGCATCGAGAAGCTCCTGGTCGTCGACCATCGCGGCCATTGCGTCGGCCTGATCACGGTGAAGGACATCGAGAAGTCGCAGCTCAACCCGAACGCCGCCAAGGACGCCCAGGGACGGCTGCGGGTCGCAGCGGCCACCAGCGTCGGCGACGACGGTTTCGAGCGGGCCGAGCGCCTGATCGAGGCGGGCGTCGACCTGCTCGTCATCGATACCGCGCACGGCCACTCGCAGCGCGTGCTGGACGCGGTGACCCGCGCCAAGAAACTCTCGAACTCGGTGCGCATCCTGGCCGGCAACGTCGCCACCGGCGAAGGAACGCAGGCGCTGATCGATGCGGGCGCGGACGCGGTGAAGGTCGGCATCGGACCGGGCTCGATCTGCACCACCCGCATCGTGGCCGGCGTCGGCGTGCCGCAGCTCACCGCCATCATGTCGGCGGTCGAGGTGGCCGAGCGGCAGGGCATCAGCATCGTCGCCGACGGCGGCATCAAGTATTCGGGCGACCTCGCCAAGGCGCTCGCCGCCGGTGCGAGCGCGGCGATGATCGGCTCGCTGCTCGCCGGCACGGAGGAGAGCCCGGGCGAGGTCTACCTGCACCAGGGCCGCTCCTTCAAGGCCTACCGCGGCATGGGCTCGGTGGGCGCCATGGCGCGGGGCTCGGCCGACCGCTATTTCCAGGCCGAGGTCCGCGACACGCTGAAGCTGGTGCCGGAAGGCATCGAGGGTCAGGTCCCCTACAAGGGTCCGGTCAGCGGCGTGCTGCACCAGCTCGCCGGCGGCCTCAAGGCGTCCATGGGCTATGTCGGGGCGCCGAACCTCGAGCAGTTCCGCAGCAAGGCCACCTTCGTCCGCATCTCCGGCGCCGGACTGCGCGAGAGCCACGCGCACGACGTGACGATCACCCGCGAGAGCCCGAACTATCCGGGCATGAGCTGAGCGGCCGCCCGGCCCCCGGCGCTCCGCCGGGGCACCGTGCCGGGCGGTCCGTCCTCAGGCGGCCTTCGCCGCCTGCGGCGGAAAGATCAGCGAGCGGTGGACGGCCGCGCCGGCCATCGCCCCGTGTCCCACGGCGATCGCCACCGATGCCATCGGGCTCGCCACGTCGCCGCAGGCGAAGACGCCCGGCACCGACGTCGCCTTCGTCGCATCGGTCGCGACGAAGGGACCCTGCGGCCCGTCCTCCATCGCGCAGCCGAGGGTTGCGGGCAGGGGAGTCGCGATCCGGGTCCGGGTGGCGACGAAGAGACCGTCGAGCGGCTGGCGCCGACCGTCTGCCAGCGCCACGACCGGCGCGCCCGGCTCCCCTTCGACGGCTTCGACCGGAGCGAACTCGATCGCCACGCCCCGCTGCACCAGATCAGCGAGATGCGGATCCTCCGGCACGAAGAAGCCGTTGGCGAACAGCGTCGTCCGGCCCCATTCGGGCAGCATCGCCGCCTGATGCAGCGACATCGGGCCGGTGGCCAGCACGCCGATGCGGCCGCGGTCCAGTTCATAGCCGTGGCAGTAGGGACAGGTCATGGCGCCGACGCCCCATTGCGCTTCGAGGCCCGGGACGTCGGGCAGGATGTCCTCCACGCCCATCGCCAGCACGATGCGCCGCCCCTCGACCTGCTGCCCGTCGGAGAGTTCGACCCGGAACGCGTCGAACCCGCCCGTCGCGGAGATGGCTTCGCCGGAGATGAAGCTCACGGTCGGGTAGGCGAGGAGCTGCCCGCGCGCCTCCGCGGCGATCGCGCCCGGCGCGTGGCCGTCGCGGCCGAGGAAGCCGTGGGAGGTGTGGGCGAAGCGGTTGCGGCGCCGTCCGGCGTCGACGACGAGAACCCGGCGGCGGGCGCGGGCGACCTGGGTGGCGGCGGAGAGGCCGGCATAGCTGCCGCCGACGACGATGACGTCAAACATGACGATGTTCCTTCGGTGCTGAGGGGTGCCGCGCCAGACGGTCGCGGAAATCGGCATCGATCGATGCCAGGGTGATCGACCGGAGACGCGCCTGGACGAGGCGCTCGGCCTCGCCCAGCGTCTCCTGCATCGAGGCGTTGACGGCCTGTTCGACCAGGCAGGACGGGTGGGGATTGCGGCTGCCGATGGCGAAGAGGCCGGGGGCGCCGAGCGCGGCGTGGACGTCGGCCAGCGTGATCTCGGCGAGAGGCCGGCCCAGCGTCCAGCCGCCGCCATGGCCCTTTCCGGACCTGACGATGCCGGCGCCGCGCAGCCCCGCCATGGTGCGGCGGACGGCGGCGGGGTTGCCGTGCATATAGCGGGCGAGTTCCTCCGACGTCACCGGATCGTCCCGGTCGGCCATGTGGAGGAGCAGATGCAGCATGGCGGAGAGGCGCGTGTCGGTTTTCATGTAACTTCATATGTTACATGAAAGACCGCGCGTCAAGACGCGCAGGCGCGCTTTCGGTTTACGCGGGACATGCTAATGCCGAGGTGCGCGCCGATGTGCGAACGAGGGGAGGACGCTGCAAATGGAAGCCACCGCCATCTTCTGGCCGATGATCGCGCATGTGGCGCTGGTCTACGGCGTCTACGGGCTCATGGCGCTGCGCCGCAAGCAGGCCGTCGCGGGCGGCCGCGCCAGGGTCTCGCAGTTCCGCGAGAACCGGGACGAGCCGGCCGAGAGCCTGTTCGTGCGCAACAACCTGACGAACCAGTTCGAACTGCCGGTGCTGTTCCACGCCTGCTGCCTGGCGCTGTACGTCACCGGCGGCGCCGGGACGGCGGTGGTGGTGCTCGCCTGGATCTTCGTCCTGTCGCGCTATGCCCACGCGGCCATCCACGTGACCACGAACCGGATCCGCCACCGGCAGCCGGCGTTCATCGCAGGCTTCCTGTCGCTGGGCGCGATGTGGGCCGCGCTCGCGATCCACATCGCCTGATCCCGACCCTGCGCCGGCCGGTGGTTCAGCCGTCGCCGGCCGGGACGATCCGGAGCAGCCGGCCTCCGGCCCGATCCTCGAGGGCCCAGATCGCGCCGTCCGGACCCTGCTCGACCTCGCGGATGCGCGCATCCATCGGGAAGCGCCGGAGCTCGCGGGCCATCGTTCCGCCGGCCTGTTCGCCGAGTTCGACCTGCACGATCGCCTGTGCGGACAGGCCGCCGATGATGGCATCGCCCTGCCAGTCGGCGAACAGGTCTCCGGAGTAGATCACCAGGCCGGCCGGCGAGATCACGGGGGTCCAGTGCGCTTCCGGCTCCTCGAATTCGGGGCGCGTCGGATGGTCCGGGATGTCCTCGCCCGAATAGTTGACGCCGTAGGAGACCAGCGGCCAGCCGTAGTTCCTGCCCGGCTCGACCAGATTGATCTCGTCGCCGCCGCGCGGTCCCATCTCGTGCGTCCAGAGCCGCCCGTCGCCGTCGAAGGCGATGCCGAGCATGTTGCGGTGACCGACGCTCCAGAAGCTCTTCGCGAGGTCGCCCGCGTCCTGGAAGGGATTGTCGTCCGGCACCGAGCCGTCCGGGCTGAGGCGGATGATCTTGCCGAGCGCGCTCTCCATGTCCTGGGCCGGGGTCTGCTTCTGACGTTCTCCCGACGTGATGAACAGATGCGTCCCGTCGGGCGAGAAGGCGAGGCGGTGGGAGTAGTGCCCGTTGCCGCTGACCTTGGGTTCCTGACGCCAGATCACCTCGAGGTTCTCCAGCGCGGGTCCGCTCCCGTCGCGCGAAAGCGTCGCCCGCGCCACCGCCGCACCCTGCAGGCCGTCGTCGCCCCGCTCCGCATAGGAGATGTAGACGCGGCCGTTCTCGCGGAAGCCGGGATCGATGATGACGTCGCCGAGGCCGCCCTGTCCGGCATAAGCCACTTCGGGAACGCCGGAGACCTCCGTCTTGGTGCCATCCTGCGTCACCAGCAGGAGGTTGCCCGGCTTCTCGGTGACCAGCAGTTCTCCTTCCGGCAGGAAGGTCATCGCCCAGGGCTCGTCGAACTCGGCAACGGGCGTGGCCTCGACGGTGACACCGTCGTCCGAAGTGACGTCGTAGCTCTGAGCGAGAGCCGTCGCCGGCACGAGCAGGGCGATGATGGCGAGCGCTGTGCGCATGAATTGCCTCCGTGTTCGTTCATCTCACCTGCAGATAGGGTCGATGACGGGAGGTGCCGATCACGCCTGCGTTACGACGCCCTCCGTGGAGGACGGTTCGGAAGCGGCCTGCAGGCCGCGCGCGTCGGCAATCAGCCTGCCGATCGTGCGACACTCCTCGGGACGGGGGCCGTTGCGGCGCCAGACGAGGCAGATGCGGCGCGACGGCTGCGGCTCGGCGAACGGCACCGCCTTCATCTCCCGCATCGCCGCGACGCTCTCCAGCGCCATTTCCGGGATGAGCGTCAGGCCGAGCCCGTGCGAGACCATCTGCAGCAGCGTCGTCAGGCTGGTGGCGCCATAGCTCGACAGCGCCAGCGGCTTGACGGAACGGCAGACGGCGAGCGCCTGGTCGCGCAGGCAGTGGCCTTCCTCGAGGAGCATCAGCCTTTCCAGCGACGGGCTCTCGGGCGGGACGGGCGGAGAGAGGAACTCCGGGTCGTCGCGGGGGACGGCGAGATAGAACCGGTCCTCGAACAAAGGCTCCGCCACGAGCCCGGGCTCCTCGATCGGCAGTGCCGCGACGAAGGCGTCGAGCCGTCCAGACAGGGTTTCCTCCACGAGGGTACCCGTCACGGCCTCGCGCAGCTCGAGCTGGAGGTCGGGAAAGCTGCGCCTGGCGAGCGGCAGGACCGCGGGCAGCAGGTAGGGGGCGACGGTCGGGATCATGCCCAGCCGGAACCGGCCCTCCATCGGGCGCCGGCCGCGCCTGGCGATCGCCTCGACGTCGCGGATGTCGGCCAGGATGCGCTCGATGCGCGGGCGGAGCTGGCGGGCTTCCTCGGTGATGCGGATGCCGCTGCGGCTGCGCTCGAACAGCCGGCAGTCGAGCTTCTCCTCCATCTCCGCGATCTGCGACGACAGCGCCGGCTGGGAGACCCCGACGAGTTCGGCCGCACGGCCGAAGTGGAGGGTCTCGGCGAGCGCGTCGAAATACTCCATCTGTCGCACGGAGAGGCGGATCATAAGCACTGGCTATCACGAAATCGCCGGATGGCAAACAAGGCTTATGGAGGCGCATTCATCCCTGCTCCGGGCGCGCCGGCCAGCCGCCTCCCGACGCGATCCCGGCACCGCAATGCTGCTTGCCGCCATCGATTGGAGCAGCTACCAATCGGCCGATCGGGTAGCCGAAAACGGGGAAGACCGGACATGCGAACAGGCGGACGGCTGGCTGCGGCCATCGAAGTGCTCTCTGACATCCAGACACGGCACAGGCCTGCGGCCGACGCGCTGAAGGACTGGGGCCTGTCGCATCGCTTCGCCGGTGCGGGCGACCGCGGTGCCATCGGCAACATCGTCTACGACGCGCTTCGTCGGCGCCGCTCCGCGGCGCACATGTTCGAGTCGGATGCGCCGCGTGCACTGGCCCTCGGCGCCTTGTTGCTCGAATGGGGCGAGACGCCCCACGGACTGAACGCGTCGCTCGCGGGTGACCGCTTCGCGCCCGCCCCGCTCGACGAGGCCGAGATCGCGGCCATCGCAGCCAACCCTCTGGAAGCAGCGCCGGATGCCGTGCGCGCGGACGTTCCGGACTGGTGCGCGCCGCTGCTGGAGCAGACTTTCGGAGCCGACTGGGTGGAGGAGGGCAGGGCGCTCTCCGCGCGCCCGCCGCTCGATCTCCGCGTCAACGCGCTCAGGGCCGACCGCGAGCGCGTCCTGCGCGACCTCGCGGGCATGAAGGCCGCGCCGACCCGGCTGGCTCCGCACGGCATCCGCATTCCGCCCATCGAAGGCAGCGGACGGCATCCCAACGTCCAGGCGGAGCCCGCCTTCGCCAAGGGCTGGATGGAGGTTCAGGACGAAGGCTCCCAGATCGCCGCGCGGCTGGCGGGCGCCGAGCCCGGCATGCAGGTGCTCGACTATTGCGCCGGAGCCGGCGGCAAGACCCTGGCTCTCTCGGCCGACATGGACAATCGCGGCCAGATCTTCGCCCATGATTCCGAGAAGCAGCGCCTGGCGCCGATCTTCGACCGCCTCCGCCGCTCCGAGACGCGCAACGTCCAGGTCATGGCGCGTCCGGACGAACTGGCACCGCTCGAGCGGCGCATGGATCTGGTCCTCGTCGATGCGCCCTGCACCGGCTCAGGCACCTGGAGGCGGCGTCCCGACGCGAAATGGCGGCTGACCGAGCGCCAGCTCGAGGTGCGCATGGCCGAGCAGGAGGCCATTCTCGCCGCCGCCGGCCGCTTCGTCAGGCCGGGCGGCCGGCTCGTCTACGTCACCTGCTCGCTGTTTGCACAGGAGAACGCGGAGCGCCTGCAGCGCTTCCTCGCGGCTGATCCCGGCTTCTTTCCGGTCGATCATGCCGCGCTGTTCGAAGCCCGCTTTCCGGGAGCGGGCGACTCCGCGCGCATCGATCCTGCCGGCGGCATATCGCTTTCGCCCGGACGCAGCGATACCGACGGGTTCTATATCGGCGTAGCCACGCGCCGAGATTGATGCTTCCTCCCAGGGCGCCCCAATGGACGAGTTCCTCGAGCAGTTCACGGATCCGAGCAAGTTCGTCGGCCACATAAACTACATTCTCGTCATCCTGTCGGTGTCGATGAGCAGCATGCGCTGGCTGCGCATCTTCGCCATCGCGTCGGGCATCACGGGGGTGGTCTACTACGGGTTCCTGGTCTCGGACCTGATCAGCGCCACGTGGGAGTTCATCTTCACCACCGTCAACGCGATCCAGCTGGCGCTGGTCCTGCTCGCCAACCGCAGCCGCCGCGTGAGCGAAGACGAGAAGCTGTTCATCGACACGGTCATGCCCTCGCTCGAAGGAAATCAGCGGACCCGCATGCTGAAGCTCGGAAAGTGGGAGACGAAGCAGCCGGGCGAGGTGCTGATCGAGGAGGGCCAGGCGGCGCCGCAGCTCGTCTTCATCGCGCGCGGCGCCGCGAGCGTCGAGAAGGGCGAGAGGCTGATCGGCGTCTGCGGGCCGGGTGATTTCCTCGGCGAGATGAGCTTCCTGTCCGGCAAGCCGGCCTCGGCGACGGTGCGCGTGTCGAACGAGATCCGCTGCTGCGTCTACGATCCGGGCGAACTGCAGGCGCTGCTGCAGCGCAACCCGCCGATCCGCCAGGCGTTGGAGCTGAGCTTCAACCGGAACCTCGTCGGCAAGCTCGACCGGATGAACGAAACGAGGCACGCGTCCGTCTGACGACGTTCCCGAGCACAAGCACGATGGAGAGACCATCCATGAACCGCCACCGGCTCGCGACCCATCTCGCCTTCCTCGCCCTCGTGGTCGGGGGAGGACTCGCAGTCGGCGCCTCGAACACGCCCGACGGATGGTACGCATCCCTCGCCAAGCCGCCGTTCAACCCGCCGAACTGGGTCTTCGGCCCGGTCTGGACGGTTCTCTACGTGGCGATCGCCGTGGCGGGCGCGCGGACCTGGCTGCGCGACCGGCGCGGCGCGGCGATGGCAGTCTGGTGGGTGCAGCTCGTCCTCAACTTCCTCTGGTCGCCGGCGTTCTTCACGCTGCATTCGATCGGCGGGGCGATGGTCGTCGTCACGGGAATGGCCATAGCGGTCGCCGCCTTCATCGCGCTGTCCTGGCGGCACGATCGTACGTCCGCCCTGCTCTTCGTCCCGTACCTCGCCTGGGTCGGCTTCGCCGGTCTCCTCAACGGGGCGATCCTTTGGCTCAACGGATCGCCGGTTGCAGTGCAATAGCGACGGATTGCCACCGCATCGCCGCCTTGCGATAACGGTCCGGCACGAGGATCAGCGCATGCCCGACATCACCGACGAGCAAACCGACTACGAGCGACGCGTGCGGTCGAGTTTCGACCGCCAGGCGGCGATGAAGACCATCGGCGCCGAGCTGACGCAGGTCACCCCGGGCATGGTCGAGATCGAGATGCCGTTCGCCGAGCCGCTGACCCAGCAGCACGGGTTCCTGCATGCCGGCATCATCTCGACCGCTCTGGATTCGGCCTGCGGCTACGCGGCCTTCTCGCTGATGCCGGCGGATGCGGCAGTCCTCACCATCGAGTTCAAGGTCAACATGCTGGCGCCCGGCAAGGGCGAACGCTTCCTGTTCCGGGGCTCGGTGACCAAGCCGGGCCGCACGATCATCGTCGCGGACGGCCAGGCCTATGCCTTCAGCGCCAGCGGCGAGGCCAAGCTCGTCGCGACCATGACCGGCACCATGATGGTGGTGACCGGGCGCGAAGGCATCGCGGGATGACGGCGCCGTCGGGCAAGCCACTGCTCAAGGACGTCGCCGGCCGCCGCATCCTCTACGCCATGGCGGCAGCCGCCGAGTACGGGCCGCATCTGCAGGCGAGGTTCGAGCCGCTGATGACCGGGGTCGGACCCGTGGAGGCGGCAGTCGAACTGACACGCGCGCTGGCCCTGATCGACAGGACCGACAGGATGCCGGACCTCGTCGTCTCGCTCGGGTCGGCCGGCAGCCGCGTGCTGGAGCAGACCGAAGTCTACCAGGCCGTCTCGGTCAGCTATCGCGACATGGATGCTTCCCCGCTCGGTTTTCCGCGCGGCGCCACGCCGTTCCTCGACCTGCCGGCCGTCGTCCCGCTTCCCCTTAGGGTCGCGGGTGTGCGGGAAGCGACGCTGTCGACGGGAGCAGACATCGTCACCGGCGACGCCTATGACGCGATCGCCGAGGACATGGTCGACATGGAGACCTACGCCGTGCTGCGCGCCTGCCAGCGTTTCGACGTGCCGCTGGTGGCGCTGCGCGGCATCTCTGACGGTGCTACGGAACTGCGCCACGTCGGCGACTGGACCGAGTATCTCCACGTCGTGGACGAGAAGCTGGCGGCGGTGGTGGACCAGCTTGAGATGGAAATCGCCCGGGGACACCTCCTGGCCTGATCCGGGGCGCGGTCCGGGCAGGCCTCGGGCGATGCGGAACGGGTGCTCCGACGCCTGGCACGGCCGCAGCGTCGGTCCCCATCCGGTGCTGGCGCAGATCCGCGCGCCCGGACGGCGCTCTAGAACGTGCCCTTAACGCCCAGGCCGAACATGCGGGGCGTCGTGATGGCGGCCTCGACGCCGCCGACGCCGCGGTTCTGCTGAATATAGGTCGGCGCCCGCTCGTCGAAGATGTTCTTGACGTAGCCGTAGACCTGGAATGCTTCGGAGAAATCATAGCTCGCACGGGCGTCGGCGACCGTGTAGGAACCCACCGCATAGGCCGCCGTGTTCGATATGTTGGAATAGTAGCCGTCCGTGTGGCGGACCTGACCCGAGATCGTCAGCTTTTCGGTCGCGTTCCAGCTGGCGCCGAAGCTCAGCATGTAGCCCGGCGACTTGGCGAACTCGTTGCCCTCGAGTTCGACGTTGCTGGCCATCTCGTCGATTTCCGTGCGCAGGACGCCGGCGCTCGCCTTGAGGGTGAGATTGTCGAGCAGCAGGTAGTCGACTCCGAGCTCGAAGCCATAGGAATGCGCCTTCTCGGCGTTGACCGTGTAGGTCTCGTAGACGCCGGACGATATCTCCACGGGAATGTTGTACTGGGCGTTCTCGAAATCCATGTAGAACAGGTTCGCGCTCAGCATCAGCCGGTCGTCGAGAAGGTTGGTGCGCGTGAACAGCTCGTAGTTCCAGATCGTCTCCTCTTCGAACTCGTGCCAGGCCGCCGGCGACGATGCGAACTGGAGCGAAACGCCGCCGGGATTGTAGCCGCGGCTGACCAGCGCGCCCACGTTCCACCGGGGCGTCACCGCGTAGGTGAGCGACAGCTTGGGCAGGATCGCCGAGAAGGTGGTGTCGAAATCCACCGGATTGCCCGGCGCATAGGTCGAGAGACCTTCGCGCTGTATCCGATCCTGCTGGTAGCGCAGCCCGCCGGTCATCGACCACCGCTCGGTCATCCTCCAGGTGGCTTCGCTGAACAGACCGAGATTGTCCTTGGTGTCGTCGAAGGTGGAGACGCCGTTCAGGTTCAGGACCTCGTCGGTCTGGACGTGCGCGTAGTAGAAGCCCGCGACGCCGCTCAGCGTGTCGCCCTGCTCGCCGAAGCTGACGCGCGTCTCGTTGGAAACGGACGTCTGGTCGACGTCGGCGGCACCGCCCACACCGTCCGGGAGCCGCCGATGGACTTCCGAGTCCGAGAAGCCGAGCTGGTTGTAGATCCTGTAGCCGTTGCCGAAATCGTAGCTGACGTCGAGGAGCCCCGTATGGGTATCCTGATCCCATGTCGGCATCGACGTCGCATAGCTCTTCAGCTCGTCGAATTCGAGGTAGGCCGATTCCTGGGACGGCCGGTTCGACCTGCTGAACGAGTAGGTGAGCTTCGCTTCCAGGCCCGGAATCTCGGTCGGCAGCCAGAGCAGCTTGCCGCGGGCGTTGAGCGCCTCGAAGTCACGGTCCGTTCCGTCGGAAGCGAAGCTGGAGTTCGCATAGTCGATGAAGGTGTCGCGCCCCGAATAGTCGACGGCGATCCGGCCGGCGAGCTGGTCGTTCACCAGCGGGCCTGAAAGCATGAACGAGGTCCTTTTGGAATTGTAGTCGCCGATCTCGGCCTGATAGGCGCCTTCGCGCGTGAACGTCGGATCCTTGGTGTTGACGATGATCGCGCCGGCGATCGCATTGGCGCCCTGCGTCGTGGTCTGCGGACCGCGGAACACCTCGATCGACTTGACGTCCCAGACCGACGTGGCTCCGAAATAGGCCTCGTTGTATGTCAGGTAGTGGCCGTCGACGTTGATGGTTGCGCGCGGCACGGTTCCGGAAAAGAACGCGCCGGCGCCCGTGTTCGGTCCTTGCCCGTCCAGCCCCCGGATCACGGGGATTCCGACCGTCTCGGTGTAGGTGACGTTCGGCACGTCCGAGACCGTCTCGGTGACGGTCGCGTTGCCGGTCTTCTCCTTCCCGATCTCGTCGGCAGTCTTGACCGCCACGGACGACGCCGTGTCCTTCTGGTCGCGGGTGACCTTCTCGCCGGTTATCGTGATGCGTTCGAGCACGGTGACGCCGGCGGCGGAGGTCGCATCCTCCTGCGCGAAGCCCGGGCATGCCGCGAGCAGCGACCACAGCGCGAGCGTGCCGACGCCGTGCAGCAAGGGCATTGATCGGTTTGAAGACATGGCTTTCCCCGTTCCAGGACAAGGCGCTGGCTGAGGCATGAACCGTGGCTCGCTGTGTGGATGGATTCCACAATGCATGACGCATTCCGCATGTCAACATGCGAAATGTGCGGGAGACGGCACCCGCGATCGCCGACGGCGAAGCGACGCCAGATTGATCGCCGCGGCGAACCGGCATAACCTCCGGGCTGCAGCCGCGCCGGCCGGTGATCCCGCGCCGGCCGGCAGAGATCCGGGTTCCGCAGCGGCGTCATGAGCGCCGCAGCCGTCGTATCCCGAGCCATTCAAGCCAGGTCGAGGCCATCATCGTGAAGCCGGACAAGTTCGCCGACGAGGAGCATGGCAAGGCCAAGCGCTCGACCACGATCCAGTCGATATCGATCGCGGCGCGATTCCTCGGCATCCTGGCGAAGGCCGACGGCTCGATGGCCCTCGGGGAGATCGCGCGCCGCGGGGGCACGACCACCTCCACGGCTCATCGCTACATGCAGAGCCTCGTCCTCGAGGGGCTCGTCGCGCAGGACAAGACGACCGCTCGCTACGATCTTGGCCCGGCGGCGCTACACATCGGCATCGGCGCGCTGCGCCGCATCGAGCCGGTGGAGGTTGCCGCGCGGGCGATGAAGTCGCTCTCTGCCCGGATTGCGGCAAGCTGCGGGGTGGCGATCTGGACCGAGCGCGGGCCGACGATCGTGCGCTGGTATCGCAACTCCGATTTCACCGTCAGCACCGTCTCGCTCGGCGACGTGCTGCCGCTCGACAATACCGCGTGCGGGCTGGTCTTCCAGGCCCATCTGCCCGCCGAACGCATAGAGGCGGCGCGGCGGATGCAGCCGACCAATTTTCGTGGGACTCCGCCGGCTCCGGACGTGCTGGACGCGGTGCGTCGTGACCGCAGCGCCGACCTCAGTGAGCATCTGTTCTCCCTGCTCACGGGCAAGGCCGCGCCGGTGTTCGACGCCCAGAGCGAACTCGCCTGCGTGGTCACCAGCGTGTCCTTCATCGAGGCGGCCGAAGCCCAGGGCCACCGCGCGGCACTCGTCGAGGCCGCCCGCCAGGCATCGCGCGAGACGGGCTCCTGCTGAACGGCCGTCGCCTACCGCATGCGCAGATGTTCGCGCAGCGTCGTCCCCTCGTATTCGCGCCGGAACAGGCCGTGGGCGGCGAGCCCGGGCACGAGTTCCGCGAAGAACAGGTCCAGCGAGCCGGACGAACCGCCGGGGAGGGCGATGAAGCCGTCCATCGCCCCCGCCTCGAACCATGCGGCGATGTCGGCAATCACATCCTCCACCGTCCCGACCGACACCCAGTGTGCCGAACCCACGACCTCCGGCCGGACCAGCAGGTCCTCGACCCTGGGCCGGTTCGCCTCGATGAAGCGACGCAGGAGGTCGGCATGCGTCCGGCTGCGCACCGGTGCGTCCCGAACCGGCAGCATGTCGGTCGTCACGCGGTCGGTCGGCGCGAGACCCGAGACGTCGAGCCCGATCGCGGACTTCAGCGCGTCCAGGCGACGCTCGCGCGTCAGATGTGCGTGCGCGCGCCGGTGCAGGGCCCAGGCTTCCTCCCGGGTGGGTGCAAGAAAGAAGTAGAGCCCGGGGAGGACCCGGACGTCGTCCGCCTCGCGGCCCAGCCGCTCTGCACGTCGCCTCAGGTCGGCCCTCAACTCGATTCCTGCCGCCATGTCGGGTGCGGAAGCGAAAGTCGCGTCGGCCACCGAGGCGGCGAATTCGCGGCCGATGTCTGACGCGCCGGCCTGGAAGACCGGCGGGGCACCGGCTTCATGGCCGCGCACGTTGAGAGGACCCTTGACGGTGAAGAAGGTCCCGGAATGGTCGATCGGCCTGGCCTGCGAGACGTCGGAAGAACCGGGAGCCGGGTTGCTCCGCCAGAGCCGCCGGACGACGTCGGTAAACTCGGCGGCCTTTCGGTACCGCTCCTCCGGCGACGGCATCGGCGCAGCGCCGAAGTTCTCTGCGCCTTCCATCGACGTCACGACATTGATGCCGGCGCGTCCCTTGCTCACCCAATGAAGGGACTGGATCTGTCTGGCCGCCAGATAGGGCGGCGTGAAAGTGGACGAGCCGGTCGCGACCAGACCGATGCGTTCGGTCTCGCGTGCCATCGCCGCAAGAAGTACGACTGGATCGAGCGCGCCGCCGCCGGATCCGTTCGCCATCGCAGGGTTGTGGCCGATGGCATCGACCTTGAACACGAAGTCGAGCCTGGCCCGCTCGGCCCTCTTCGCCAGATCGATGAAGAAGGCCGTCGGGTCATCGGGGGAGGGGAGCTCCGCAGGCAGTGGCGTCCTGCCTTTCAGCCAGGTGGGAGCGAGACTGAACCCGATGTGAAGCTGTCTTGCAGCGCTCATGTCGATCCTTTGGGGTTGGAGCCGTCCCGCCCTTTCGGCACGACGAGGGGCGTCGCCGAGACGGGGTCGGGAATGATGACGCAGTCGAGGCCGAAGACGTCCGCGACGAGTTCTTCCGTCACGATCGCGGACGGGCTGCCTTGCGCGACGATCGCGCCGCCGTTCATCGCGATCAGGTGCGATGCGTAGCGGCACGCGTGGTTGAGGTCGTGAAGCACCGTCACGATGGTGCGACCTGCGGCACGGAGATCGGCCAGTAGATCGAGCAGTTCGATCTGGTGCGCGATGTCGAGAAAGGTCGTCGGCTCGTCGAGCAGCAGGATCGGCGTATCCTGTGCCAGCACCATGGCGATCCAGACGCGCTGGCGCTGACCTCCGGACAGTTCGTCGACCGGCCTGTCCGCCAGCGGATCGACGCGGGTCGCCTCCATGGCGCGGTTGACGGCAGCCTCGTCGATCGAGGACCATTGCCGCAGGAACGACTGGTGCGGATAGCGGCCTCGCGCGACCAGATCCGCCACGGTGATGCCGTCGGGCGCGGTCGCGCTCTGCGGCAGCAGCCCGAGCCGCCTTGCGACCTGCCTTGCGGGCAGGTCGCCGATGAGACTGCCATCCAGGAGCACCCTGCCGCCGGACGGAACCAGCAGCCGCGACAGGGCCCGCAGCAGCGTGGACTTCCCGCAGGCGTTGGGACCGACGATCACGGTGAAGGAGCCGTCGGGAATCGACACCGTCATCCCCGTCGAGACCGTGCGTTCGCCGTAGCGCAGGGTGACGTCTTCAGCGCGGAGGCGGTGCTTCATCCTCATACCGATCGATTCGAGACGTTGCGCACGCCTCCCGAGGGCGGCCTGCGAGCGCGGCAATCGCCGGCGCCGGACCTCCAAACAGTATTGCAATGCGGAATGCAATCCGTATTGTGGAGTGACGGTGTCATCTTTCGTGCGGGCCGTCGGCGAAGCTGCATGTGCGCCCGCTGCCCGCCCGGACGCCGGCAGTGAGACAGATCTGCGGGGACCTCGTCGGCAGCCGCCCTCGCGCAAACCACCACGGATGCAGGTTTCATGAACACCCGGAAGCCCCTCGTCGCAGCAGGCCTGTTCTGCGCGGTCTCGTTCCCGCCTTTCCCTCATGCCGCGCTGGCGCAGGAGGCAGGGTGGCCGCGCACGGTGACGCATGAGGCGGGCGAACTGACCCTCGTCGCCCCGCCCGCCCGCATCGTCTCGACATCGCCCAGCCTGACCGGAATCCTGCTCGCCATCGACGCGCCGGTGGTTGCCAGCGCCGCGACGACGCCCGGCAAGATGACGGACGACAGGGGGTTCTTCTCGCAGTGGGCATCGGTGGCCGGCGAGCGCGGTGTCGAGGTTCTCTATGGGAACCTCGACTTCGACATCGAAGCCGTGATCGGCTGGCAGCCGGATCTGCTGATCGTCTCGGCCTCTGGCGCCGACAGCGCGCGGCAGCACCTGGCCGAACTCCAGGCGCAGGACATTCCGGCCTTCGTCGTCAACTATTCGAATCAGAGCTGGCAGGACATGGCGGTGAAGCTCGCCGCCATCAGCGGCCTGGAAGAGCAGGCCGCCGCCGCCATCGCGCGTTTCGACGCCCATGTCGCCGAGGTGGCCGCTTCGCTCGGGACGGCGGGGGGATCGGCCAGCATCGTCGGCTACAACATCGGTGCGAGCTATTCCATCGGCAGGCCGGAGAGCCCCCACGCCCGGCTGCTGGCATCGCTCGGGTTCGACATACGCGGATTGCCGCAGGACATGGTCGGCGAGGTGACGCGCCGGTCCGACTTCGACTTCATCTCGCGGGAAAACCTGTCGGCGGCGATCACCGGAGAAACGGTGTTCCTGCTGCGCGGCACCGACGCCGACGTCGAGGCGTTCCTGGCCGATCCCGTCCTGGCCAATCTGCCCGCCGTCAGGAACGGAAGAGTGTTCCCGCTCGGTCCCAGTTCCCATCGCATCGACTACTATTCCGGCTGGGAGATGGTCGACATGGTATACAGGAACCTCCGATAGATGGCCCTCCCGGTCGCGTCTTCCGCTGCGCGCGGGCGGAAAAACCGCGGGCTTGGGCTGCTCGGCGGTCTGGCCGTCCTGTGTCTCGTCTCCCTGGTCAGCCTCGCGGTGGGTTCCCGGCCGGTGCCGCTCGACCAGACGTTCGCGGCGTTGCGGAACTTCGATCCCGCCAATGATCTGCACCTTGTCGTGCGGGAACTGCGTTTGCCGCGCACGATGGTCGCCCTGCTCGCGGGGCTGGCGCTCGGCGTCGCCGGCGCCGTCATGCAGGCAGTGACACGCAACCCGCTGGCAGAGCCAGGCCTGCTCGGCATCAACGCGGGCGCGGCGACGGCCGTGGCGGTGGGCGTGCTGGTCCTCGATCTCACCTCGATGGCACAATATGTGTGGCTGTCCTTCCTCGGAGCGGGCCTGGCGGGCACGGCGGTCTTCATCCTCGGCCAGGCGCACGAGGCCGGGACGAACCCGGTGCGCCTGGTGCTGGCCGGCGCCGGATTTTCGATGACGCTCGGCGCCGCCACCGGCATGATCATCCTCAACGCGCCGGTCACGGTCCTCGACGATTTCCGTCACTGGGCGGCGGGTTCCGTCGAGGGGCGCGGCCTCGACGTGGTCGCGGTTCTCGCGCCGTCGGTGGCTGCCGGCCTCCTCGCGGCCTTCTCCATCGCCGGCAACCTCAACGCCATGGCCCTCGGCGAGGACATGGGGCGAGCGCTCGGCGTCAGCCGCCGACGCACCTGGGTGCTCGCCTGCCTGTCGGTGATGCTTCTGGCCGGTTCCGCGACGGCGGGTGCCGGACCCGTCGGCTTGGTCGGTCTCGTCGCGCCGCAGGCCGCCCGCGCCGTCACCGGCCCGGACCATCGTTTCATCCTGCCCTGTTCGGCGCTGTTCGCCGCCATCCTGCTGATCGGGGCCGATGTGGTCGGGCGTCTGATCGCGCCGCCGTCGGAGGTGGCGGCCGGCATCGTCGCGGCGCTGATCGGCGGGCCGCTCTTCGTGCTGATCGTGCGCCGCTTCAGACTGTCGAGGCTTTGACCATGGCGCGTGCCCGCGTGATCCGCTCCGGACCCTTCTCCACCCGATGGCGGGTCCGCACCGCGCTGGCATGCGCGCTCCTGGCGGTCGTCGCAGGAGCGCTCGGCGTCGTACTCCTCGGGACGGGCACGCTTGCCTTCACGCCCGCCGAAGTCGTCGGCGGGCTGCTCGGCGTCGATGACGACGCCACCGCCGGACGCGTCATCCTCAGGATACGCCTGCCGCGGCTCGTCACCGCGATCGTCGTCGGTGCATCCCTGGGCATGGCCGGCTCGATCTTTCAGTCAATCTCGCGCAATCCGCTGGGCTCGCCGGACGTCGTCGGCTTCACCACGGGCGCGGCGACCGGGGCCATCGTGCAGATCGTCCTGTTCGGTGCCGGGCCGCTGGAGACCGCCCTAGCCCCGGTCGCCGCCGGCCTCGCCACGGCCGTGGTGGTCTTTCTCCTGTCCATGAAGGCGCGCGCCACGGGCGGCTACAGGCTCGTGCTCGTCGGCATCGGCGTCGGGGCGATCCTGTCGGGCATCAACACGGTCCTGCTGGTCATGGGCGACCTCGACCAGGCCATGTCCGCGCAGCTCTGGCTGGCCGGCTCCCTCAACGCACGCAGCTGGGCCCATGCCGTGCCGGCCGCGGTCGGCTTCATCCTGATCCTTCCGATCGCGATCGCGCAGGCGCGCCGCGTCGACCTGCTCGAAATGGGCGACGACGCGGCCAGGCAACTCGGCGTCCCGGTCGAGCGGACCCGCCTCGCGATGGTCATGGCCGCCGTGGCGCTGACGTCGATCGCCACGGCGGCGGCCGGGCCGATCGCCTTCGTCGCGCTGGCAGCGCCCCAACTGGCGAGGCGCGTGACGGGTTCGCCAGGCGTGCCGCTCGTCTCCGGCGCCCTGACGGGCGTCGCGCTTCTGCTCGGGGCGGATCTCCTCAGCCAGCGCCTGCCGCTCGACGCGACCATGCCGATCGGGCTGACAACGGGCCTGCTCGGCGGGCTCTACCTGCTGTGGCTGCTGGCGCGCAGCCGCAGGATCTGACGTGCCGCCTCCCCGGGGGCGGCGCGTCGGCCATTCTCCGGCCAAGGGGCGCAGGATATCCGCCCGCACGGCGGCCGGCGGAACCGCGATACGCCCGGAGGACCACCGCCGCGGCCCCGTCGGCGCCGGCGGTGAAAGCCCTGGCCATGCGACAAGCGGGATTGCTGGAAGGGCACGATTCGTCTACTGGCTCGCCATGAGCACGATCCCCCATCCCGACAGCATCCTCATCATCGATTTCGGCAGCCAGGTCACCCAGCTGATCGCCCGGCGCGTGCGCGAGACCGGGGTCTACTGCGAGATCTGGCCATTCCAGAAGGCGCAGGAGGGCTTCGACAAGCTCAATCCCAAAGGGGTCATCTTCTCGGGCGGGCCGGACTCGGTCACCCGCGACGGGTCGCCCCGCGCGCCGCAGGCGGTGTTTTCGGCGGGCGTGCCCATTCTCGCCATCTGTTACGGTCAGCAAACCATGGCGGTGCAGCTCGGCGGCACGGTCGAGGGCGGGCATGCCGCCGAATTCGGCCGCGCCGACGTCGAGATCCTCAAGCCCTCGCCGCTGTTCGAAGGGGTCTGGGAGGTCGGCGGGCGCTACCCCGTCTGGATGAGCCACGGCGACCGCGTCACGAAGGCGCCCGACGGCTTCGAGATCATCGGCACGTCCGAGAACGCGCCCTTCGCGATCTGCGTCGACGAGGCGCGGCGCTATTACACCACCATGTTCCACCCGGAAGTCGTGCACACGCCCGACGGCGGCAAGCTTCTCGCCAACTTCGTGCACCGGATCGTCGGGCTGAAGTCGGACTGGACCATGGCGGCCTACCGCGCCGAAATGGTGCAGAAGATCCGCGACCAGGTCGGCTCCGGCCGGGTGCTCTGCGCGCTGTCGGGCGGCGTCGATTCCTCCGTCGCGGCGGTGCTGATCCACGAGGCGATCGGCGACCAGCTGACCTGCGTCTATGTCGACCACGGCCTGATGCGGCTGGGCGAGAGCGAGCAGGTGGTCGGCATGTTCCGCGACCATTTCAACATCCCGCTCGTCCATGTCGACGCCTCCGACCTGTTCATCGGCCAGCTCGAGGGCGAGGCCGATCCCGAGACCAAGCGCAAGACCATCGGACGCCTGTTCATCGAAGTGTTCGAGGAACAGGCCAAGAAGATCGCCGAGGACGGGCGCGGCGCGCCGACCTTCCTCGCCCAGGGCACGCTCTATCCCGACGTGATCGAGAGCGTCTCGTTCTCCGGCGGGCCGTCGGTCACCATCAAGAGCCATCACAATGTCGGCGGGCTGCCCGCGCGCATGAACATGACGCTGGTCGAGCCGCTGCGCGAGCTGTTCAAGGACGAGGTGCGCGCGCTCGGCCGCGAACTCGGCCTGCCCGACAGCTTCATCGGCCGGCATCCGTTCCCCGGCCCCGGCCTCGCCATCCGCCTGCCCGGCGGCGTGACGCGCGAGAAGCTCGACATCCTCAGGAAGGCAGACGCGATCTACATCGAGGAGATCCGCAAGGCCGGGCTCTACGACAGGATCTGGCAGGCCTTCTCGGTCCTGCTGCCGGTCCAGACCGTCGGCGTGATGGGCGACGGCCGCACCTACGACCGCGTCCTGGCGTTGCGTGCCGTGACCTCGGTCGACGGCATGACCGCCGACTTCTTCCCCTTCGACATGACTTTCCTCGGCCGCGCCGCCACGCGCATCATCAACGAGGTCAAGGGCGTCAACCGCGTCGTCTACGACGTGACGAGCAAGCCGCCGGGGACCATCGAGTGGGAATGAAATGATGTGGTTCGCGGCGTTTCGCGAACTATCGCCACATCGTCATAACTAGCTGAAATCAAACAATAAGTGAATCGATTGCCGGGTTAGAATTGGCTACGTCCCAACGCGTGGCGACCGCGATCCGTTTCACGGTGACTCTCCGGCCTTTGGCCGTCACGTCGATGCGTCCCGCCTGCGTCCAAGCGCGCGAGCGCTTTCGCAGGTCCACCCGGGTCGTGACAGCCCTTGCGCGATTGTGAGCGAGGTCAGATCAGATCTGGACGCGATCCAGTCGGGGAGATCGCCTCGGGCGAGGCGCTGGATCCTGGCCTGCTCGCGACGGAGGAGATCGATCACGTTGTTGCCGAGGTGGGCGAAGACGGAGAGGCCGAAACATCATAGCGCCAGAGCCCGCTTGAGATCATCATGCTCGAAAGCACTGGCCATGCGGTTGACTTCGGCAGCGCGCGCGCCAACCGCCGTGGCGGTCTCGCGCCACGTCGCGGTCACGGTTGCAACCTCTTTGATGATGTCGCGGGCCTGCGCCAGCGTGAGGGCGAAAAACTCTGATGCCTGTTCGAGCAGATCGAGCGAGCAAGTGCCCTCGTCGAGATCGATGTTGGTCGTCAGAACCCGCGCCTTGAGATCGGTCGGGACGGGATTGAGATCGTAGGCGGGGGAAAGCGACCATCCCGCCTTTCCGAGCCACAAGAAGCCGTGGTTGCGTAGGTGATCGTCCACGTTGGAGATCAGTACGTTGAAGACGACGCGCCGGTAGAGGGCATGAGCGTCGGTTTTTCCCTGAGCGCCGTACTGAGCCAGGGCATCGACGATCTCGGGATAACTACCGCGTTCACCGTCTTTTGCGCCTATCATCGCCATTGCGGACAGGAAGGGAGTACGGATCGTGCCAGCACGGTCGAAGCGCCGCGATAGCATCACCGCCTTGCCGGCGACTTCGATAAGTCTGTGTTGTGGGGTGGCGATGCCGACCTGGTCAGCCAGCCGCAGCGCGATTTCTTCCCAGGTCTCCATGCTGTAGTCGTCGGTTTCCTTCGGAAACTTGGCGATTGAGAGGTGACCGTTTTGGTCGATAACCGACGCCTTCGGACGCGCACCGCCGAGGGAGGAGCCGGGGGCGAAGATGAGCTGGAGATCTTCGTCCGTTTCCTCGTCGCGGAGAATCCGCTCGGTGATCTGGAGCAATCGGCCAAGCTCGATCAGAGCAGGAACGCCTGCACGGATCGGCGCCTGGAAGTGGTCCTCGCCAACCCGGCGAAAGCGAAGCGCGCCAAGCCTGGCCTCGTCGGCGACGCCGAGCAGATAGTCGCCTTCGGCCAGGGTGCGCACGGCGCGGCCATCGCGCTGGGCGCTGCGCCGCTCCGCACGTTGCATGAGGCGGCGCCCCCAGGTGTCCGGCGCGGAGTCCCCGATGGATCCGAAGGTCGTTAGTCCCGCCGGAGGAGCGAAGGCCCCGCGCGTCAGTGCAAGCGCCGGTTCCAGCGAAAAGCGGTCCGGGTCCTCGAGCCATGCACCGTCATACTCGAAGAGGATAGTCTCCGCGCCTCGGGCACGATTGCTCCTCGCCCGCCCGATCGGCCGTGTGCGGCCATCCAAATCGATATGGACCTCGAAGTCAGCCATCGCGGGACGATGCGGTTGGCCGCTTGAGATGGGTGCGCTTGGGCAGATCGGCACTGGCGAGCGCCTGGCCGACGCTGTCGTTGCTGATGTCGGCAACGTGGCTCAGACCGTCGAGCAGGCCGAGCGCCTGCAGGACGCCGGCATAGATGCCGACGCTGACGCTGGTGTCCCCAGCTTCGACCCGCTGCAATGTCGAGCGGGACGTGAACGCGCGTTCGGCTACGACCGCCATTGGCAGCCGTCGGCGTCGACGGGCATCGTGAATGTCCGCTCCAAGCTTGCGTAGCGCGCGCCGCACAGCAGCAGGAGGGTTGTGTGGAGTAGGCATTCTGACACCTTCGCACTACAGATTGGCGGTTTATGTAGCAGGAAGTTGACAATTTTTCTAGCCTTCAAGGGCGTCGTCCCAACAGCGAGCTAAGGTTTGATTTTACCGCTGCCGTCACAGCACTCACTGGGACCTGCCGCAGGTCGGCGATTGCGGCCGCCGTGGCTTTCACGTCAGCGGGTTCGCTGGGGCGGCCGTCTACCTGCGTGAAGGGGCCGTCTGTTTCCGTCAGGACCCGATCCATGGGCAGGTCGCGGACGAGAGAACGGCCACGATCCGTGCGGGTCATCTCGGCATTGACGGAAAAGTAGCAGCCGAGCATCGCTGCACGTCGAGCTTCGCTTTTGCTTCCGGTGAACCAGTGAAGAACGACGGTGCCGCGGTCTTGAGGAAGATGCTGTTCAATCATGTCGAGAACGGTCGAAGCGCTCCTCACGCTGTGCACCGTGAGAATCTTGTTTCCGGCTTCCGCGGATCGCTCGAGAATGCCGCGGAACGGACCGCAGATTGGTTTCGCCGACTTGATGACGTTCTCTGGGAAGGTCGCGGGCAAGGCATCTTGGTCTCGCGGTCTGTTCGTCAGCAACCCGCTCTTAGCCGAGCTTGTGACGTTTCCTCGCCAAAGCCGAGAAACCGCCGGGGTTCTGTCACATATCAAACAGTCCAAAACGGGCGAGGTGCCAAGGCGTACATGGATCCGGACACGCCGTCTATTGCAGTCACTCGCTAACCATAGCGACCCGCTCTAGCCATCTATCCCGCGCTTCGTACATAATCCAAACTTACAGATCGACGCCGCGCACCACGCCACTTTTATTGTGGAAAACCAATTCCGCATGAATCTCACGGTATATATGACGGTAACTGTCGACTTATTCTTTTAAATTCGAATAATATTCAAATACCTACTGCTTCGGTTGATCATCGAACGGGAGTGACGAATAGAGCGGGCCGCGCCTGCGCACCCCAGGGCGATCGGGTCCGGAGTGCTGGCTTGAGGGCGGGGCCTTCGTCGCTGTCCGTCCCGACGAAAGTGCCCGTTCTGCCGGATGAGGGGACGGCAGGCGGTTCGTCCTTGCCGGACGTGCCCGGTTCTGGTTGGTCCCGCCGAGAAGAGCGGCGAGCCGTTGCCGGATGTCGTCGTCATCAGGCCCGACCACCCGAGCAGATCTCCTGTCACGGTTTCGGCTCCGGCCCCGCCTTCCGCGATTCCGGTTTCGTCGGAGGTTCCACGGCGGAGCCGCGGCCGGTCGTCGATGCCTGCTCCGGAGGCGATGACGGGTGACGCCGCATCCGCGGCGCGGACGCGGGTCGGCGTCGCCCGGGAGGCCGGCCCTGGCGATTCACCGGTGGCGCCATTCGCCGGTCAGCATGCAGTGCCCGGAAGGGCGCCGCCGGGGCGCCCTCCCTGCCACGTGCGCGGTCTATCGGGCGTGCCCTTCGTCGCGCGGAATCCGGAACCAGGCGACATAGAGAGCCGGCAGGAAGAGGAGGGTCAGGACGGTGCCCACCACGATCCCGCCCATCATCGCATAGGCCATCGGCCCCCAGAACACCTCCCGCGAGATCGGCACCAGCGCCAGGGTCGCGGCGGCGGCGGTGAGCAGGATGGGCCTCATGCGATGCTCGGTCGCCTCCACGACCGCTTGCCATGGCGGCATTCCCTCGTTTCGGAGATTTTCGATCTGCACGACGAGAATGACCGAGTTGCGGATGAGGATGCCGATCAGCGCGAGGACGCCGAGGATCGCGACGAATCCCATCGGCGCGTTCGAGAGCAGCAGCGCCGCGACCACGCCGATCAGCGCGAGCGGCGCGACCGCGAAGACGAGGAAGAGCCTGCTGAAACTCTGCAGCTGGATCATCAGGATCGTCGCCATGGCGAGCAGCATCAGCGGCGCGACCGCGGCGATCGGCCCCTGCGACTCCGCGCTCGACTCGACGGTGCCGCCGACCTCCACCGTGTAGCCGACCGGCAGGGTGCTCTCGAACTGCTTCACCTGCGGCGCGAGCTGCTGCACGATCGTCGCCGGCTGGGTCGAACCGATCACCGCAGCCTTGATCGTGATCGTCGGGATCCGGTGCCGGCGGGCGATCAGCGGCTGCTCGAGCTCGTAGCGGAACTCCGCGATCGCGGCGAGCGGCACCGACTTGCCGCCGGAACTCGGCAGCTGGAGGTTGCGGAGCGTCTCGATCGAGCCGCGCTCGGAGTCCTGCGCCCGTCCCAGGACATCGATCAGATAGATCGAGTCGCGGATCTTGGTCACCGACGCTCCTTCGACGATGCTGTTGAGAGCCGACGCGATGTCCTGAGAGGAGATGCCGAGCTGACGGGCCTTGTCCTGCAGCACATCGACCTTGACCACCCGCATCGGCTCGTTCCAGTCGAAGGTCATGTTGCTCAGCAGCGGATTGCGGTTCACGATGCTGCCGAGCTGGAGCGCGAGCTCGCGGACCTTCTGGATCTCCGGACCGGCGACGCGATACTGCACCGGCTTGCCGACGGGCGGCCCGATGTCGAGCAGCTTCACGAAGGCGTCCGTTCCGGGGAAGGTCCTGGCGAGATAGGCCTGCAGATCGGCGCGAAGGCGGTTCCTGGCCTCCAGGTCCTTCGACACGATCACGATCTGGCCGAACCACGGCGCCGGGGACTGGACGTCGAAGGACAGGATGAAGCGCGGGGCGCCCTCGCCTACATAGGTCGACCAATGGTCGATGTCCGGATTGCCGGCGAGCTTCTCCCGCTCGAACTGCTCCATCTGCCGGTTGGTTTCGGCGATCGTGCTGTTGTTGGGCATGTTCCAGTCGACGATGAGCTCGGTGCGGTCGGACGCCGGGAAGAACTGCTGCTGGACCAGACCGAGACCCGCCACGGAGACGACGAACGCGGCGACCGTCGCCGCGATCGTGACCCAGCGCCAGCGCATCGCCAGGAGCAGCAACCACGAGAAGCCGCGTGCGACGCGACCCTTCTCGCCATGCGTCGACTTCATCGTCGCCGGCAGGATCGCCACGCCGAGCAAGGGCGTGAACAGCACGGCGACCACCCAGGACACGACGAGCGAAACGCCGATGACGACGAAGAGCGTGAAGGTGAATTCGCCCGCCGCGCTGTTGTTGAGACCGATCGGGATGAAGCCGGCGACCGTGACCAGCGTTCCGGTCAGCATGGGAAACGCGGTCGACGTGTAGACATAGGTCGCCGCGGAACGGAGATTGTCGCCCGCCTCCAGTCGCGACACCATCATCTCGACCGCGATCATCGCATCGTCCACCAGCAGGCCGAGCGCGATGATGAGCGCGCCGAGCGAGATGCGCTGCAGCGAGATGCCGGTGTACTCCATGTAGAGGAAGGTGATCGCCAGCACGAGAGGGATGGAGATGGCGACGACCATTCCGGCGCGCAGGCCAAGGCTGACGAAGCTGATCGCAAGCACGATGACGATGGCCTCGAAAAGAGCCTTGGTGAAGCCGGAGACGGCCTCGTCGACGACCGCCGGCTGATCGGAAACGCGCTCGACGTCGACGCCGACGGGCAGATCGGCCACGACCCGCTTCATCTGTGCTTCGAGCTTTTCGCCGAAGGTCAGCAGATTGGCGCCCGCCTTCATGCCGATCGCGAGGCCGATGGCCGGCTCGCCCTTGAAGCGGAAGAGAGAGGAGGGAGGGTCGACATAGCCACGCCTGATGGTCGCGATGTCCGTCAGCGGGAAGAAGCGATCGTTGATCCGCAGATTGATGGACCTGAGGCTTTCCTCGGAGGTGAACTGGCCGCTGACGCGCAGAGCGATCCGCTCGGGTCCCGCCTCGACGATGCCCGACTGCGCCACGGCGTTCTGGGCCTGGAGCGTGTTGATGACGGTCTGCTGGTCGATGCCCAGCGCCGCCGTCTTGCGGGTCGAGATCTCGAGATAGATCACCTCGTCCTGGGCGCCGATGATGTCGATCTTGCCGACATTGGGAACCGTCAGCAGTTTGGCGCGTGCGTCTTCGGCGAAGTCGCGGAGCTGCCGCTGCGAGAGGCCATCGGAGGTGAAGGCGTAGATGTTGCCGAACACGTCGCCGAACGTGTCGTTGAAGAACGGACCGACGACCCCGCTCGGGAAATCACCCTGGATGTCGCCGACCATGTTGCGGACGCGAACCCAGTTGTCGGTGACGTCCTTCGCCTTCGTCGACGAGAGAAGTTCGACGAAGATCGTGGTCTGGCCCGCTTTCGTCTCGCTGCGGGTGTAGTCGAGGCTGCCGAGCTCCTCGATCTTCTTCTCGATCCGGTTGGTGACCTGCTTGGTCATCTCCTCGGCCGAGGCGCCTGGCCACTGGGCGCTGATCACCATCGTCTTGATGGTGAAGGCGGGATCTTCCTCGCGCCCGAGATTGACGTAGGAGGACGCTCCGGCCGCGATGAAGATGATCATGAAGTACCAGACGAGCGAACGGTGGCTGAGCGCCCATTCGGAAAGATTGAAGGACTTCAATTTGTCGTCTCCTGGTCCAAGCGGATCGTCTGGCCTTCCTCGAGCCTGTTGGCACCCGCCACGACGACGCGGTCGCCGGGCCGGACGCCGTCGGCGACGGTGACGGTGTCTGCGGAAGCCGGAGCGGGTTCGACGACGACCGGGCGGGAGAACACGGTCTTCCTCGCCTCGTCGACGATCCAGACCGACGTCTTCGATCCGTCCGTCCTGATCGCGGAGGCGGGAATCCGGATCGAGGTGCGATCCTCGTCGGCCGCGGTGACGGTGACGATCGAACCGATCCGCAGGGCCTCCGGCGGATCGACGAGTGTGAGCTTCGTCCGGCGCGTGCGCGTCACCTCGTCGGCCTGGGGGGCGATCTCGCGCACGATCGCCCTGGCGTTGACGCTCGGAGCGAGCTGCAGCGACGCGCCGAAGACCGCGCCGCGCCGAACCTGATCGGCCATGCCTTCGGGAACATCGATCACGGCGTCCCGCGCCTTCGGGTCGGCAACCGTGACGACGCTCTGGCCCGCCGCGACGACCTGGCCGACCTCCGCCGCCGTCGCGGTGACGACGCCGTCGAACTCCGCGAGCAGACGGGAATAGCCGAGCTGCTCATTGGCCTTGTCGAGACTGGCCTGTGACTTGGCGACCGCGGCTTCGGCGGTGGCCAGGTCGGTCTGCGCCGATTCGAGTGCCGCCCTTGTCGCCGACTGGTTCTCGAAGAGAGCCCGCTGCCGCTCCTCGGCGCCCCGCGCATTCGCAAGCTGCGCGCGGCTGTTGGCGAGATCCGACTCCGCGCTCCGCACGGCGAGTTCCAGCGCCAGCGGATCGACCGCCGCGAGGACCTCGCCTTTCCTGACGAGGTCCCCGGTCTGGACGTTGCGCGCGACGATGCGGCCGAGGATACGAAAACCGAACTCCGTCTCGACGCGGGCCTGCACCGTGCCGGGAATCGCGGTGCGCGTCGCCGGTTCGGCCCGCGCGACGATCGAGAGAACCGGTCGCGGCGGGGGAGGGGCCGGCTCCTCCTGCTCGCAGGCCGAAAGCGCGGCCGCGGCCAGCAACAGGGTGGCGAGCTTCGGGGCGTAGTTCACTGGCCGGCTCCATCGAACGCCACGATCTCGCCGGCACTCAGGAATTTCGAGCCGGACGTGACCACCATCTCGCCGGGCTTCACGCCGGAGCGGACGGCAAATCGTCCTCGACCATATGTCGTGACCTCGATCGGGCGGATCGACACCGCGTTCGTCTTCGGTTCGACCACCCAGACCGCGGGCCGGCCGCCATCGGACGTCATGGCCGACCAGGGCAGCTCGATCATCGTCACGGGCTCGTATCGTCCGATCGCGGTGACGGGACTGCCGAGCCTGATGTCGGGATCACCCTCCAGTCCGAGCTTGACCCGAATGGTTCCGGTGCTCGTATCCAGCGCCGGCGACACCTCGCGCACGCTGGCCTTCATCGTCGGGCCGCCCGCAATCGGCCTCACCTCGACCTCGTCCTCCAGTTCGCGACCGAGAAGCACCGTCTCGTCGGCATTGAGCACCACGTCGCGCGGGCCGTCATGCGCCAGCGTGAACACGAGCTGCGCCGCCTGCGCGACCTGGCCGACCTCGATGCTCCGCGCCGTGATGATGCCGGCAGCGTCCGCCTTCAGATCGGTCTGGTCGAGGTCATCGCGGGCGGTGTCGACCGCGGCCCGGCTGGCCTCGACGGTTGCCTTCGCCCGCAGGAGGGTCTCCTCGGCCGAATCCAGCGCGGCTCTCGTCGAAAAGCGGGTCTTGAAGAGGGCGTCCTGCCGGTCGAACGCCTTCTGCGCCTGATCCCGCTGCGCCTCCGCCGAGCGAAGGCCGGCCAGCGCGACCTGCAGATCGGCCTTCTGCTCCTGGTCGTCGATCCGGGCGAGAACCTGCCCGGTCTCGACGCGGTCGCCGACCTCGACGAGCCGCTCGGTGATGCGGCCGCTGACGCGGAAGGACAGGTCGGACTGCACACGAGCCTTGATCTCGCCGGTGGTCGAAATGGTTTCCGACACGGGCTCGGCGGCAGCAACCACCGTCTCGACGAAGCGGGGCGCCTTCGCTTTCGGCTCCTCGTGTGGCGAACAGGCGGACAGGACCGGGAGAAGGAGCACTGGCAACAGGGCTGTCGATGCACGTCGCATGTGGGGCCTCTTGAACACTGACCTGAATCTGATAATTTTGAATGACGCGTTAGTCAATGAAATTCGGAGGACATGGCCATGCGGAGAGCGGAGAAATTGTCGAGGGCGGAGCGTAAGGCCTTGCGGCCGCTGCAGATTCTGGACGCGGCGTTCGAGGAATTCGTCGCCAGGGGGTTCACGGCGACCCGCCTGGAGGATATCGCCGAACGCGTCGGCGTCACGAAGGGCACGATCTACGTGTATTTCCCGACGAAGGATGACCTTTTCGCTGCGACGATCCGGCATATATCCAAGCCCCTCGAGGATCTGTTGCGGGATTCGAAGGAAGTGTCCGGAAATTACCGGGAGAAGATTAGCAATATGCTACAACTTTTTTACGAGCGTATCTCCGGTGACCGCCACTCCCGAGAGCTGGTCCGGTTGGTCATATCGGAGGGATCGCGTTTTCCGTCCGTGGTCTCCGATCATCACGACGAACTGATCGCTCCGCTGCTCGGCTTGACACAGGCAGTCATCGACGAGGGGGTCGCGGCGGGCGAATTCCGCGACGCCCCGGCAGCCCTCGCTTCCGTCGTGGTTGCGCCGGTCATAGCCAACATGGTCGAGACGCTCATCTTCGGGCAGCCGCGCGCCGACGATGTACCGGCCTACATTCGCGCCCATGTCGACCTCGTGCTGAACGGTCTGGCCGTCACGCGCTCCTGAGTGGCCCTGGTGGCGCCTGCGGGGAGAATGCGTCACGAGAAGGCTCCGAGCCGCCCCGGCCTGGCCGGGGGCCGCCGGCAGGGGCAGGCGAGGGCGACGCTGAAGGCGGTCGCCGGGCCGCAGCCGACATGTCCCGCAAGGCCGGCTTCGCTCGTGCGGCTCGCAGCGGGAGAAAACGGCCGTCGAATCGCACGGGTGCTGCAGCGCTCCGCGCACAGTCGCACCGGTGCCGTACCGTCGCCGTCGCTCGATGAGGCCTTCGGAGACTTTCGGAGCCGGCCACGCCCGGGCCGGTTTCGTCCGCCGGGGGTTACAGCGTGGCGGACGTCTTCGGCTTGGACAGCGTGATGGTGTCCTCGATCATCGCTTCACGGCGCTGCAGCAGCGCGGTACCGACCTTGATGCCCCTGCCGACCGTGATGGCATCGGCCCTGTTTATGATCGCGTCGGTGAACAGCCTCATGCCCTCCTTCCAGCGGTCCTTCAGGGTCGCTCCCTCTTCCAGCAGTTCGCTGTGGACCACGAACGACCCTTCCTGGCCCTTCGGCAGGCCGACGCCATTGGCCAGCGACTGTATGGCCTTGGATACCTCCTTGATGGTCGTGTCCACCGTCCTGTCGGTCCCCTTGGTCACGATCAGCTGCGGGGCGAGGCTGCGCAGGACCAGGAGGTTCGTCGCGGCCGAGAACTTCATCTCCGCCTTGCGTTCCACCGGGGCATCGCTGTCGTCGATGGCCTTGAACTGGATGGCGAGGTGATCGCAGAGCACCTGTGGGTAGCGTCCGGCGGCGTCCGTCACGCTCGCCGGATCGTCGGGATTCCCGAAGACCTTGACCATCAGGTGGTCGATGAATTCGACCTGCCCCTTCGCCACCTCCTTCGGCGTGACGCCGTTCTCGCGCGCAAGATCGTCGATCTCGCCGCCGGTGACCGAGAAGCTCCGGTAGGCGTTGCATTCCTCGACGAGCGAGACGGCGATCTGCTTGATCTCGGGCGTCTTCGCGATGCCGCTCATCAGCTGGCTGTTCGTGTCGTTGCTGCGCAGGTAGGTGTTCTCGTTCGGGTATCTGCGCGCATGCTCCTCGGTGTAGACCTTCACGCCGGCATAGGCGCCGCCGGCGAGCATCTCCGGGTCGTGCCGGCCGACGTCGAACGGCCCCTTCGGACCGACATGGGTCTCGGGGAACAGATCCTTGACCATGGACTTGCGCGTGTTCTCGAGCCGCGCGAACGCCAGCGCCTCACCCATCGACACCGCCTGTTCGACCGCCTTCGGATCGCCCCGCCTGACGACGGCCTCCGCGAATTCGCGGAAACCCTCGGCCCACTTCTCCTTCAGTGCCGTGCCCTGCTCGGCGATCTCAGGGTGGAAGTCCCCGCCGCCGAAGCCGACGCCGTTGACCAGCGACTGCATGCCCTTGCTCAACTGGATCGCGCTCTGTCTCTGTGTCGGCGAGAGGGACGTGTCGCCCGAGGCGATGAGCGGGTTGAGGCTGCGCAGGAACAGGGTGTTGCGCGCGATGTTCAGCTTCAGCGCCGCCTTCTTCTCCTCGGGCGCGGAGCTGTCGTCGATCGCCTTGAACTCGATGGCCAGCTGATCGCACAGCTCCTGCGGGAAACGGCCCGCCGCCGTCTCCACGCTCTGCCGGTTGCCGGGCTCGCCGAAGGCCTTGACCATGGCCCTGTCGACGCTCTCGACGGATTTCTTCGCCAGCCGGGAGACCTCTTCCTGCCGCATGACCGGATCCTGCTCGAGGATCCCCGCCTCCACCTTGCCGAAGGCGCCCGTGTTGACCGCGACGCCCTCGTCCTTCACCAGATCGCTGATGACCTTCGCTTCGCCGCGCAATTCCCGTCCGGCGAAGCCGGACAGCCTCGAGGAGTGCGAATCGGACCGCTGGAACGATGCCTGCTTGTCCACCAGAGCGTTTTCGCCCGTGCCGAGCCTGCCGAGCTGATCGGCCCCCTCCTTGATCAGCAGGTAGCTGCCGCCCTGGCGGAACTCCTTGCCGTAGGCGGAGGGTTCGAATTCCGAATACGGCCCGTCGAGACTGTCGATGAACGGCTTGAGCATGGTCTTGACGGCCTCGCCGATCCGCCGCTGGTCGGTCGCCGTCGGCTTCTCCGACTTCGGCTCCGCGATCGTCTCTCCCAGCGTCTCCTTCAGCGGCTCGAGGTCGATCTTCAGCCCGATGCCGACAGAGGACCGCGAGAGCGTCTGTTTCGGGGTTTCGGGGACGTCGTCGCCGACGACGCCGCCGTCCTCGTCGAGGACCAGATCGAGGCCGTGGCCGGAAAGCCTGTCGCGCGTGATCTCGATGTCGGACTTCGACGCGCGCGGCCGTATCGACTCCACCTGCTCGACCTTCGTCTTGTTGAACAGGTTCTTGAAGTCCTGCAACAGCTCCTTGAAGAAGGTCTTGAAGGCTTCGCCGCGGGAGCGGGACGGCGACGGCTTCTCGGCGTCGACCAGCTTGATCGGGATGTCGCCGAACATCGGCACGGACGCCGTGGACCGGGTGCCCTCGGTGCGCTGGGTGGGCACATGCTTGGGTGCGACTTCGTAGCCTGCCATTGTCGTGCTCCGGGAGGGGTGTTGCCGCTCAGGCGCGGATGAGAACGCTGTCGCCGTGTTGCTCGGCGGCCGCTTCGGCGGACGGGCGGTCCGGTGCGCCGGACTGCCAGTAGGCGAGGTGGCCGACGAAGGCGAGGATGCGCCGTTCGAAGGCTTCCGCCGTGAGGCCCGCCACGGCGACGCGCTCGCACAGCACGAACCGGCTGCCGCCGGGCTGCAGCGCGATGCGCGCACCGCCGGTCGCCTCGCCGAGATGGTTGCCTTCGAGCGCCCGGCGAAGAAGCGCGACGTCATGCGCGGGACCCAAGCCTTCCACGAGCGTCCAGATCTCGAGGGTCTCGGGGTCCAGCCGGTGCAGGCTGATCCGCAGCACGCCGTCGAGCAGCAGCGTCGCGTCGCCTTCGCGGTCGAACTGGAGGTTGGGGAGGCCGACGCGTCCTCCGAGGTCCTTCAGGGCGGTCGCGACGGGTTCCATCAGGCGCTCCTTCGACAGAGTTCGATGGGGCCACGGTACCCGCTCTGCAGCGAAGGGAAGTGACGGACGGCACGCCTGGTCCGTGACGGACGGCACGTCCGGCCGGAGGCGGTCTCCGGCACGGCAGACGTCTCCGCCGGGGTCCTCGGGGAGGGGCTGTGTCGTCTGATAAGCGTTCGCGGACCCCGCCCGTGTAGGTCTCTCCTCCTGAGCGCACCGGTCATGCGGCGGCGGATCGCCGGCCGGATTCGCGCCGGGCAAACTGAGGCTTTGGGAAAGGTGGATTCTCATGGAACCGATTTCGCAGTTCGCCCAGCTGGGCGGTTCGGACCTGTCCGGCGTCGGGGCGGATGCGGGCGCGGCGACGCCCTCGCCGGATGCATCGCGGATCGAGCGCTTCCAGCAGATCTTCCAGGAGAGCCGGGATGCGCGGCCGGATGCCGTCCAGCCGGCCGACCAGGCCTCGCGCGGCGACGCGCTGCGCACGCTCGAACTCGATCGCGCGGCCGCGCCGCTGAGTTCGACCGGCGACGCGATCCTCGGCGGCCTGTCGCGTCTGCGCGAGGCGTTCGACGTCCAGCAGAGCAGGCTCGGCCAGATGGCCAATGCGAGCACGGGCTCCGAACTCATCGCCGTGCAGCTGGAGGTGGTGCAGTACAGCATGCTGGTCGACGTCACGTCGAAGCTCACCGGCAAGGCCACCCAGTCCTTCGACACGCTGATGAAGGGGCAGTGAGACTGGCGATCCGGAACGGCTGACCGTGGTGCTGCGCAATCCATCCGCCGACAATCTCGCCCGACCGGACGCGACCGTCCGGCCCGGTCGGCGCCGTCTGCCGCTGCGTTTCGCGGCGGCGGGACTGCTGCTTCTCCTGGCGGGCTGCCAGGCCGACCTCTATTCGAACCTGACGGAGACCGAAGCCAACGAGATGCTCGGCGTGCTGCTCGCCAACGACGTGAGCGCCGACAAGAAGGCCGTGGGCGAAGGCGTCTTCACGCTCGTGGTGGGCAAGGACGACATCCTGCGGTCGCTGGAGATCCTGAAGAACAGCGGCCTGCCGAGGGTCGAGGGCGCCTCCATGGGGCAGGTCTTCGCAAAGTCGGGCATCGTGTCGTCGCCCTTCGAGGAGCGCATCCGCTACGTCTATGCGCTGGGCGAGGACGTGGCGAAGACCATCCAGCAGATCGACGGCGTGCTGACGGCGCGCGTCCACATCGTGCTGCCGGAGAAGGCGGAGTTCGGGCAGGAGGTGAAGCCGTCTTCGGCCGCCGTCTTCATCAAGCAGCGGCCGAAGGTCGATCTCGATTTCCTGGTGCCGCAGATCCGCCGGCTGGTGTCGAACTCGATCGAGGGCGTCTCGTTCGACAACGTGGCCGTCGTCCTCGTCGAGGCGCAGGAGGCGCCGCTGATGCCGAACGAGCGCGATGCGCCGCAGGTGCGGGACGTCCTGCCGGGCGTCAAGGTGGCCGTCGCGTCGATGGGCACGCTGTGGATGTGGCTCGGCGGGTTCGCTGCCGTACTGGCCGTTTCCCTCATCGCAAACGTGGCGCTGATCGTCGCCCGCGCGCGGTCCGGCAGGTCCGCTCCGGCCAGGGAGGCGGATGCATGACGCCGCCCGGCGTTCCGAAATCCGTGCGGCTGCAGTGCAGCCTGGCGGCGGCGATCGCCGATCCGGCGTCTCTCGTTGCGCCGGATCTGCAGGGGCTTCCGCCGTGGGGACCCGACCGTCTCGGGCCGTTCCGCGACGGTCCGCAGGGCCGGTTCCTGGCCAGCGCTCTGGCGACCGATCTCGGCCTGCACGACCTTTCGGGAGGCGACACTCTCGCGGTCGGACTGCGCACGCGGGAGGATGTCCGCCTGGCGCTCCAGATCTCGATCGCTCCAGCGGCCGACCTCAGGACCGGCGTGCGCCAGCTCGCGGCGGCGACGTTCCGCAAGACGATCGGCAATGCGGTGCGCAAGGCCGACCGGCTTATGCTGTCGGAGTTCATCGGCGAGGAGGCGCTGCTGACGGCCACGCGGCAGGCGGAGACGTTCTGGCCGTCGCTGTCGGTGTTCGACACGCTCGATCCTGCCCTTCTCGAGAGACCGGCGGAGCCGGCGCAGCCGGACGGCGAGCCCTCCGCCCGCGACGCCCGGGCGGGCAGTACGCCGTGGTCGCGCCCGGTCCTTTCGGGCGAGATCGCCGCGCTGCCGGCGATCCTGCGCCAGACCTGGGGTATCCTCCATGCCTGCGTCGACGCCACGGACAAGACGTCGGGGGCGATGCTGCGCGCCCGCTTCGGCGCGGGCCTCGCGGACCTGCTTCCCGCGGGGGGGCTGCGCGGGCCGGCTGCTGCGGCGCGGTCCATCCCGGCCCCGCAATGCGCGGTGATCTTCAACCTGCTCCAGCGAAAGGTCCCGGCGTGGTCGACGTCTATCGACTAGGGGAGATCCGGCTGGCGCTCGGATCGGGCAACCGCGTCATCAAGCGGCGCGACATGCAGGCGATCGAGGAGGCCTCGGCGATCGTCGCGGCGGCGCATGAGCGTGCGCGCGAGATTCTCGCCGAAGCGGAGACCCAGCGCGAAGAAGAGAGGCGGCGCGGTCACGCGGAAGGTACGGCGGCAGCCGAGCGGGATGCCTTCGAGCGCCTGCTGCGCGAGCAGGCGCAATTCGACGCGAGCCTCGAGCGATCGCGCGCTGAGCTGACCGACCTCGTGGTCGCCTGCACCCGCGCGATCATCCAGGACGTCAACCCCGTCGACGCGGCGATGTCGCTCACGCGCTCCGCGCTCGGGCGCATGCGGCGGGAGCGGCGCTGCCAGCTCTTCGTCCCGAGCGCGCTGATGGAGCCCGTGCAGGCGCGGATCGCCGGCGTGCTTGCGGAGTTCCCCGAAGTCGAACTCGTCGACGTGGTGGGCGATCCGACATTGTCGCCGCCGACCGTGGTGCTGGCCTCCGGCCTCGGGCGCGTCAAGTGTTCGCTGGACGAGACGGTCGATGCGCTGGCCGACATGCTTCGCGGCGTCCTGATCCCGGTCCGCCCTGCCGCCGAGGAGGCCGTTCCGCATTTCGGCGGCGCCTCATGAACGCCTTCGTCCGAGCCATGGCGGACATGCCGTCGGAAGAGGCGCGGCGCCTCGGCGCGATCCGCGCCATGCCGGCCGAAAGGCTCGGCATCCTGCGCGAGAGGCTGCGCGAGCTGCGGCCCTATCCGCTGCTCGGCCTCGTGCGGAAGGTGGTGGGGACGATCATCCACGCCTCCGCGCCGAGCGTTCAGGTGGGCGAACTCGTGGAACTGCGCACCCCCGCCACGGGTCACAAGCTGATGGCCGAAGTGGTGGGCTTCCTCGGCGACGAAGCCCTGCTTTCCCCGATCGGCGAGACTCAAGGGGTGGCGCCGCATACGGAGGTCCGGCCGACGGGTCGCGTGCAGTCGGTGGCGGTGGGCGACGGGCTGCTCGGCCGCGTCATCGACGGGCTCGGCAACTTCATCGACGGGTCCGACCGGCCGTTCGAGCCCGAGACCTACTATCCGGTCTACCAGCTGCCCCCCGATCCGATGAAGCGGCGCGTCATCACCACGCCGCTGTCGCTCGGGGTGCGGGCGCTCGACGGCCTGCTCACCTGCGGCGAGGGCCAGCGCATGGGCATCTTCGCGGCGGCGGGCGGCGGCAAGTCGACGCTCTTGTCGATGCTGGTGAAGGGCGCGGACGTCGACGTGACCGTGCTCGCGCTGATCGGCGAGCGTGGCCGCGAGGTGCGCGAGTTCATCGAGCACGATCTCGGTCCGGACGGTCTCGCCAAGTCGGTCGTCGTCTGCGCCACGTCCGACAAGTCGTCGATGGAGCGCGCCAAGGCGGCCTTCGTCGCGACCTCGATCGCCGAGTACCACCGCGACAAGGGGCGCCGGGTGCTCTTCCTGATGGACTCGGTGACGCGCTTCGCCCGGGCGCTGCGCGAGATCGGCCTTGCCGCCGGCGAGCCGCCGACGCGGCGCGGTTTTCCCCCGTCGGTCTTCGCCAACCTGCCCAAGCTCATGGAGCGCGTGGGCATGAACGAGACGGGATCGATCACCGCGCTCTACACGGTTCTCGTCGAGGGCGACGACATGAACGAGCCGGTGGCCGACGAGACCCGCTCGATCCTCGACGGCCACATCATCCTGTCGGCGCGCCTCGCGCAGCAGAACCATTATCCCGCCATCGACGTGCTCGCTTCCAAGAGCCGCGTCATGACCAAGGTCGTATCGCCGGAGCACCTGCAGGCCGCCGGCGCGATCAACGAGCTGATGGCGACCTACAACGAGGTGGAACTGCTCGTGAAGATCGGCGAGTACAAGCCGGGCTCCGATCCGCGCGCCGACCGCGCCATCGCCAAGGTGGAGGAGATCCGCCAGTTCCTGCGTCAGCGCACGACGGAGCGCACGCCCTTCGCCGAGACCGTGTCGCGGTTGCGCAAGGTGGCCTCATGAGCGCGCTGCGGCAATACAGGACGCTGGCCAAGGTCAAGTCGCTGCGCGAGCAGAAGGCGCTCGAGGACCTGCAGAAGGCGCGCCGCGCCGAACTGGAGGGCGAGCAGAAGGTGGAGCGGCTGACGCGGGAACTGACCGAAAGCGCCGCCACGCTGCCGGACCGGATCGACGCGCTCTATCGCGCCGTGATCGGCAAGACCATCGACCTCGTGGAGATCGATCTCGTCAAGCACCGCGCCAAGCTGCTCGAAGCGGACCATCAGAAGATCGCCGACCGCAAGGCGCGGGCGGAGCACGCGCTGGTCGCGCTGCGCAAGCAGACACGCGAGGCGGCCGAGGCCTACCGCCTGGCGCAGCTCGACCGCGAGAAATATGACGGGCTGATTGACGACCTGAAGCGCGAGATCCTGCTTGCGGCGACCACGAAGGAGGAAGCCGAGGTCGAGGATCTGTTCGCCCGTCCCCGCAGCCGCATCGTCGCAGAGGAGAAACGCGATGGCAGGCATTGAACGCAGCGATCCGATGCCGCCGAACCGGCAGGGCCGACCTTCGGACCACGAGCCTGCGCGGGAGGACAACCGCAAGGGGCGCGATCTGGCGGGCCGGTTCGGGACCGGGGGGACGCCGTTCCGCGAGGGATCGGCCAAAGGCAGGGAGCACCTGCAGAGCCGCGAGAAGGCCTTCGCGCAGGTGCTGCGGGCGAGCGAGGCACGCGGCGCGCCGGACGCGAGGCCGGCGGCTGGCGACGTCCTGCCCGAAGGCCGCGCGGCGATCGCCGACACCGGCCGGCGCAACGGTCGTTCCGAGCGCGGGCCTGCCGAGGAAGATGCCGGCCCCGCGATGCTGCTCGCGCGCAGCGGCCCCGAACAGGGCCAGCCCGGCGCGCGCGCGGCCGATACGGGACGGTCGCCGTCCGCCGATCTCGCCCAGCGCATCGATACGCTGGCGCGCAGGATCGGCGACCAGATCGACGCGCAGCTCAGGGTCAACCTGATCGGCACCGGCGACGGCGGCTTCCGGCTGTCCGTCGCGATCGAGGATCCGGCGATGGCGCTGAAGGCGATCACCGTGCAGGGCGACGGCGATGTGCTGTCGATCAACCTGCACTTCGCCGAGGACATGCTGGACCGCGAGACGCTCGCGACGCTCGCCGGCCAGCTGGCGACGACGCTCGCCGCGCGCTTCCCGCGCCGTACGATCGAAGTGTCGGGGCTGGCCGTCGGTTCCGCGCGGGAGGACGAGCCCGAGACAGTGGCCGACGCATCGGCACCGACCGGCCTCAGCGCCCTGTTCGCACGACGATGAACGAGCACGCGACCATCGCTGCGGGCGGCCCCAGGACGGCCGCCGGTGTCGGCCCGGTGCAGGCGACCACTCCCGCAGCTGGCGCACTGCCTCGGATGGCGCTGCGCGGAAGCCAGATCGAGACGTGGAACGCGCTCGTCTCCGCCGAGGGGACGGAGTTGAGGGTCGCCGGGCTGACGGTGGCGTTCCGGCGCCAGTCCTCCTTGCCGGGCCGCCGTTTCCGCCACACGCTGAGATGGCTCGACGCGACCGGCGCGCGCACGGCGCTGGTGGCGCTGCAGGCGTTTCCGTTCCCGGAGACGCACGGCTCGGACCTGCGCGCCGAGAGCCTCGACGACCTGCCCGCCCATCTCGGCTCCGCGCTCGAGGCGAGCGCGCTGTCGCTCGTGGCGGACCGGCTGGCGAGATCCGGAATGAAGCCGCCGGCGGTCGAGGCCGGTGCCGAGGTTCCGTCGGCCGATGCGATCGATGTCGTGGTGGGGATCGGCGGACTGTTCAAAGGCGACGTGGCGCTCCGGCTCTGCGGCACGCCGGGAGCGCTGGCGAGCCTGGCCGGGATCGACGGCATCCTCGCGCTCGCGCGGGTTTCACCGCTGGCGGAGGCGGTGCGGGTGCCGCTCGCCGTTCGGCTCGGCGAGGTGGTGCTGCCCGCCGCCGAGGTTGCGAGCCTGGAGACGGGCGACGCCGTGCTCCTGGAGGGGTCGCCGCGTCACAGCCTCGTGCTCTGCGCCATGCGCCGCCGCTTCGACGTCGAACGCATGCAGGACGGCTGGATGATCACGGAGATCGGGATGGACGGCGACCATAGCCATTCGGGCGCGAAGGACGAGGCCCGTGCCGCGGCGGCGGCGGGGACGGGCGGGGCGGCGAGGCCGGATCCTTCCGGATTGCCCGTGGCCGTGGTCTTCGAACTGGCGACCCTGGACCTCCCGATCGGACAGCTGGCCGGTTGGACGCCGGGCGCGCTGGTCGACATCGGCCTTGCCGATGTCGCGGCCGGGCTGCCGGTGACCGTGAGGATCGGCGGCCGGCAGCTGGCACGGGGGGACCTGGTGCGGATCGACGACCGCTTCGCGGTGCGGCTCTCGGCCGTAGGCCCATGGCCGGGTCCCCGAGCCGACGGCAGCTGACGAGAGCGAGGCGCCGGCCGCCTCCGTGCGGCCGCGATGAAACGAGAGCGGCGGAGCCGCGCAACCTGACCCGGTCCGAAGATGATCGATCCGCTCAATCTCATCCTCATCCTCGCGATCGCCGCGCTCGTTCCGTTCATCGCGATCGTGGCGACCGCCTACATCAAGCTGTCGGTGGTCTTCCTGCTCTTGCGCAACGCGCTCGGCGTGCAGCAGATTCCGCCCAATTCGGCGCTCAACGCGCTGGCCATCATCCTGTCCGGCTACATCATGACGCCGGTCTTCTACGAGACGCTGCAGATCCTTTCGAACGGCGACTACCGGTTCGATACGGTGGCGAACATCACGACGACCTTCAATGCCGCGAAGGGTCCGCTCATCGAGTTCCTGAACAAGCATGCCGACATGCGCGAGAAGACGTTCTTCCTGGAGGCGGCCTCGCAGCTCTGGCCGCCGGAAGTGCGCGCCACACTGACGCCGGAATCGCTCGCGGTGGTGCTGCCGGCCTTCACCGTCAGCCAGTTGCGCGAGGCGTTCGAGATCGGCTTCCTGCTCTACCTGCCCTTCATCGCCATCGACCTGATCGTCTCGAACATCCTGCTGGCCATGGGCATGATGATGGTGTCGCCGCTGACCATCTCGCTGCCCTTCAAGCTCTTTCTCTTCGTGATGGTCGACGGGTGGTCGCGCCTGATCCTCGGCCTGGTGGGGTCCTATGCATGAACGCGGTTCGGTCCGGCCCGGTCCGGCAAGCAGGGAGGCGCGGCAATGAGCGCTGAAGACGCCCTTCACTACGTGACGCAGAGCATGATGCTGGTCATGCTGCTGTCGATGCCGCCGATCATCGTGGCGTCCATCGTCGGCATCGTCGTGTCGCTGCTGCAGGCGCTGACGCAGATCCAGGAGCAGACGCTGCCCTTCGCCATCAAGCTCATCGCGGTGGCGATCACGATCTCGGCCATGGCCGGGATCCTCGGCTCGGAGATGCTGAACTACACGGAGGGCATCTTCAACGACTTCCCCAAGCTGGTGCGCTGAGCCGCCATGAACACGGCCGTCCTCATGGAGCTTCTGGGGCAGTACAAGCCACTGCTCCTGTCGCTGCTGCTCAGCATGGGACGGACCTATGCCTTCCTCGCCGCGTCGCAGATCCTGTCGCCGTCCGCCGTGCCGCGGCTGGCGCGGACGGCGGCCGTGCTGGTGCTCGTGGCGCCGCTCGTGCCGCTGAACGCGGCCTTCGCCCAGGGCTTCGATCCGGGCGTGGCGACGTTCGCGGCGCTCTTCGCCAAGGAATATGCGGTCGGCTTCCTGATCGGATTCCTGATCGCCTGGCTGTTCTGGGCGGTGCAGGCGGCCGGCGCCTTCATCGACAACCAGCGCGGCGCGGCGATCGCCTCGTCCATCGACCCGCTGCAGGGGCACGAGACCTCGCCGCTGGGCAATCTCTTCAGCCAGGCCTTCCTGACCTATTTCTTCGCCATCGGCGGCTTCCTTCTGGTCGTCGACCTGCTCTACTCGTCGTTCCAGGTCTGGCCGGTGACGCGCGGGCTGCCGATCGTCTCGGAGGCGGTTCCCTCGTTCTTCCTCGGCGTGATGGACAGCGGCATGCGGCTGATGTTCGTGCTTGCCGCACCGATCATCGCCCTGATGTTCCTGGCGGAGTTCGGCCTTGCGATCGTCAGCCGCTTCGCCCCGCAGATCCAGGTCTTCATCCTGGCGATGCCGATCAAGAGCGCCATCGCGATCCTGATCCTCATCTTCTATTTCTCGACCATGTTCGACGTGGCGGGCCGCGAGTCGGCGAGCTTCCGGCCGCTGCTCGACCGCTTCTACGCCATGCTCCAGTTCGGGTCGGACGCGATCGGGCGGCAGCCGCCTGCGGAAGCGGAGCCGCGGCCGTGAGCCAGTCGTCCGGAGAAAAGACCGAACAGCCGACGCTCAAGAAGCTGCGCGACGCCCGCCAGAAAGGCCAGGTGGCGCGGTCGCAGGAACTGGTGACGACGCTGTCGCTGTTCGGGGTGATCGCCGTCATCTGGATGCTCGGATCCTGGATCTACGCCAGTCTGGTGCAGATGCTCGACCTCGCCGCGATGTTCGCGAGCCAGACCGGTTCCGGCGACAAGACGGCGCTGATCTCCTCGATGGCGGTGATCTACGACATCGGCGCGGGCATCCACCTTCCGGTGCTCGCGATCTGCATCCTGATGGGCATCGCGGCCAACTACATCCAGTTCGGCACCGTGTTCTCGCTCGAGAACCTCATGCCGAAACTGGACAAGGTCTCGCCGGCCAGCGGCTTCAAGCGCATCTTCTCTATGAAGCAGGTCATCGAGATCATCAAGTCCATCATCAAGATCGTCTTCCTGAGCATCCTCCTCTACATCGTGATGGAGCGGGCGATCGGCGCCTTCATCACTTCCGTCTACTGCGGCATGAACTGCCTGATGCAGGTGACGGTGAGCATGCTGATGCTGACCTTCGCGCTGAGCGGGCTCGCCTTCGTGATCGTGGCCGTGGCCGACTTCGCCTACCAGAGGCACTCCTTCATCAAGGGGCTGATGATGACGAAGGAGGAGGTCAAGCGTGAGTACAAGGAGAGCGAGGGCGATCCGGTCGTCAAGGGACAGCGCAAGCAGTTCGCCTTCGAGCTGATCATGTCCGATCAGGTCGGCCAGGCCCGCAAGTCGACGGCGGTCGTCATCAACCCGACGCATCTGGCGGTGGCGATCCGCTTCTCGGAAGACACGATGCCCCTGCCGATGGTGGTGGCCAAGGGGCGCGACCTCAACGCGGTGGCGATCCGCGCCGCGGCAGAGGAGGAAGGCGTGCCGATCTTCCGCAACGTGCCGCTCGCGCGCAATCTCTTCGCCGACACGGAACCCGGCCAGTACATTCCCGACGAGACCTTCGAGGTGGTCGCCGAGATCCTCGCCTGGGTGGCGAGCAACCGGGACGTCCTCTATCGCGGCCCGCTGTCGCACGGGGTCATCGACATGGAGGCGGGCGACCACGTCGCCCGATCCGGCCGCTCCGGCGAATGACCGGGCGACGCCGGTGGGCCTGCCCGGTCACGCGTTGCTTGATCCTTCCTGACGCAGTCTCGAGACCCGCTTCGCGAAGTCGAGGAGGATCCGGTCGAGATCCCGCGGCTCGATCAGGGCGACGTCGACCCGCTGGCAGAGGAACGGCGCGCCGTTGACGTCCAGTGCGAAGCGGGCACCGTCGTTCAGCACGTCCGCGTTGGCCCGCAGCAGCTTGCGCAGGACCTCGTCCGTCGGCTGGCGCCGATCGGCCTCGACATGCGCGGCGATCTCCATCACCGCGTCGGACACGCGAACCAGATAGACCGAAAGGGCCTCCTGGACGACGATCTCTGCCCGGCCCTTGGCGTCGAAGGCCAGCCGGGGCAGGCCGGTGAGGTCCTTCAGCGCCTCGAGTGCCTCCCGGACGTCTCTCATGGCCGGCCTTTCCGCAGGCGCCGATGCGGCCCGGCGGGCCGGCAAGGCGATCCGTGCCAGGCGCCGGCAAGCGCCGGCTGGCCGGAAACGACGAGGGATCCGATAATCCGCACGGGGAGGGTCACTCGCGTTCCGGGGCGTTCGGGGTCACGCCGAACTGAATGCCGATCAGGAGCCGCTGCGCCGTGTGCTGATCCTCCCGGTATCTCGGATTGCCGCGCGCCCGCCGCGCGACCGTGGTCAGGGCGCGCCGCGCCTCCCCCACCTCACCTCCGTTCAGGGCGCAGGTGCCGATCAGCAGGAAGACCCGGGGATGATCGAAGCCCTGCTCGACCAGCCAGTATCCGAGAGCGGAGGCGAGTTCCGGACGGTTCTCGTGAGCGGCGATCACCGCGAGCCCGAATACGGAGGGCAGGTGCGGTCGTTGCGGCGGCTTCGACTGTCCGCCGCTGTAGCAGGTCACGAAACCGAAGGCTGCCGCGGGACGCAGGCCGAGCCCGAAATGCCGGCATGCGCCGGCATAGATGTGCTCGACGGACAGCTGGTCGCCGTCGAGCGGATCGATCGGCAGGTCGTTCCAGCCGGCGCCACCCGGAAGGACCGACGCGATCAGATCGGCCATCGCCTGCGCGCAGGCGCCGAGCGGAGACCAGAAGAAGGCGGCGAGCGCAGCCTGTCCGACCCTTTCGATGTCGCCGCCGCCGAGAGGCAGGCCGGGCCGCTCCCAGATGCCTTCGCTGTCTTCAAGCCGCGACTTCGCTATCGGACCCACGACGGCAAGCATGTGCATTCCGTTCCTCGATTGTGGTGCCGGCCGCGACCGGGGGGCGTCCCCGTCGAGCGTCTCACCCGTGTCGTTTCCTGCGCCGCTCACTTCAAGTGCCATGGCATGCCGTCGGGGTACACGCGGGCCATGTAGCCCTTCGGGACGCGGACCAGCACCCCCAGTTCGCCGATGCTGGAAATGCGGCTTTCGATGGTGGGTGACGCGCCCTCTTCGAGCGTCTCGCCACCCTCGATCTGCAGGTAACGCTCGCCGCTCGTCTTGGCGCCGACGATGGCGAGGTCGTAGCTCTCGTCCTCGCGCAGCAGGAACTGGATGAACTTCGGATTGCGGCGTGCTTCGCTCAGGTAGATGGAGCCCTCGGCGAGCGCCATCATCGCCGGGCTGCCGGTGCGCATCAGGCAGTCGCGCACCCGCGTCGGCGACAGGCCGGCCTCGAGCACCAGACCCCGTTTGGCATCGACGAGATCCTTCATCGCGATCTGGTTCGAGACGCTGAGCAGGTCGAGCCAGAATACCAGCGTCGGCAGCATCTCGATGGAGAGGCGGGAGCCGGGCCAGCAGGCCCTGTCGCCCAGTTCCACCGCACGCTCGGCCGGCAGCGGCGCCGCGGCGACTTCGGACACCTCCCGGTTGATGCGGCGGAAGGCCTGCTCGAGGTCGGCCCCGCGTTCCTCGCCGAGCGCCTCCTTCAGACGATCCTTGTCCTTCATGTCGAGCATCGCCCCGGTCGCCTCGTTGAGCTCCCGGAACGCCTGCCGCGTCTCTCCCTGATCGAAATGGGTCGTGACCGGCGCGTCGCCGAGGGGCCGCGCGTCCGCGCCGTCGGCATCCGTTCCGCCGGCATCAGCCTCGTCCGTCAGCACGTCCGGAACCTGTTGCTCCGGTTGCGGGGCGGCAACGATGGAGACCGCCGGCGTGGCGATCG
>Ga0208243_1000176_pt1 | contig 48029 bp, 42 predicted proteins | sample Subbio2Aug_QV12A_FD_184826 | JGI IMG/M metagenome (GOLD analysis project Ga0208243, IMG submission 184826) | Serpentinite rock and fluid subsurface biosphere microbial communities from McLaughlin Reserve, California, USA - CR12Aug_QV12A (SPAdes) | ecosystem: Environmental > Terrestrial > Deep... | reverse complement strand
ATAACCTAACACAATCCCTGAACTCATTGTATACATCCCTGCTTCTGCCACACCCGTTGTGAGATCGTATGTGAGCCCAGTGGCATAGGCAGTTGATTCATAACCCACTCCACCTGTCGCACCAATGGCACCACCAGCGGTTGTCGCCGCAACAGAGGTTACTTGGTTAAAGAGTGCAATCGATGTACCTGAAGTGTAAGTAGGAACCGTTGCCGAGGCAGATAGAATCCCGATCGAACTAAACATCCCTGCTTCGAGTGTTGGAGAAAATACTCGGTAACCAGCTTTTGTTCCGTAATAAAAAACAAGCCCAGTCGAAACGAGAGCATTCGAAGAAAAATTCATCCCTTGTGAAAGGGGAACATAGACTCCATTGACAAGGAGGAGTTCACCTGTATTCACAGTTGTTTTGGTGATGGGTGAAACAACTACTTCCTTCAAAGCAACCGTATAACCTTGGAAAATATCAATGAGGGCAAGGAGTGCGTTGTCTCTCTCACCTGATTCTTCGTAATTACGAGTGAATTCATCGGATGCTTTTTTAAAGGAATCACCCCATGAGTTCATTACATTCTTCGAATTGGTTTTCAGAGTGGATGTAAACAGTTGGTTCAGTTGGCCAGATTTTTGATTGCGAGCATCTGCATACTTACTGAGTTCTATATCCAAAAGATCGATGTCCGACTTCACTCTTGGAACTAAATACACATAACCTAATACAAAGCGACTCCCAGCTTCACTAAAACTGGATTTGGAAAGTTTCCACTCTTCTTTCGAAAGTTGTACTCCAGCATCATAAATATCTTCTGTCCTTCTTGTTCCTTCCGAATACCCGTCTTTTGTCCAATTTTTGACGGCATTCATTGTGTTCCCAAGTTTGCCTGGGAAATCTTCACTTCGTTTTTTTAATTTCACAAGCACCATCGCTTTCGCAACGTTTGCACTCATTAGATTTTCTTTGGAAAGGTCGATTGCCTTTTTCCCGGAAGGGATTACGGCCCAACCTTGCTCATACAGATTTTTTCTGGATCCGTAGGAATTGGCAGTTAAAGGAGCAATTTTTTTAAACGTTTGGGGTTTATTGGAAGTGAGGACAGATGTACCGAATACTTTCTCTGATTTTTCTTCACTGAGACAACTCACAAAATTTACGACAAATAGCAAAACAACAATACAATACGATTTCAAATGGTACTTCATAAGTTGGGAGAATGTTATAGAAGGAAATGAATCATGCAACTGAAAAATATATTCCTATTGCTTAATCCATGTTTAGTGAAAGTATTTTACTACATACAAGAATTTGAATGACCTATCGCGATCATTCAAAAGACTACATCATATGAAGAAATTAAACATATACTTTGCTATCATTGCGATTTTGTTATGTGTTGCCGTTATCTTTAAGAAAAATAATCTTACCTTCCAAGCACTCATTTCTCTCTTTGCAATCACACCTAATTCTGAAGTTTTTGATTTCAATGCAGCAGACCAAATTGCAAAGGAGAAATTGAAATCAAAATTTGTTCCAACCCCTGTGTACAAAATTCCGGGACTTGATGGAATCAGTTTTGAAGATTACAGACAAATTGAATACAAACCTGATGTTGCAATTTGGAAAAATTTAGCACTCCCCTACCAATTGCATTTTTTCCACCCAGGCCATATCTACAGTAATGGGATCAAAATTTATGAAGTGATTGGAGAAAAGCCAGTAGAGATCCCTTATGATTCCTCTCGCTTTCACTTTGGAAACCTTCCTCTTACAGATGATTTTTATGAGTTAAGTAAAAAACTCCAATACACTGGCTTTCGAGTTCACTATCCCATCAACCAAAAGGAGGCTTTGGAAGAATTCTTAGTTTTCCAAGGTTCTTCTTATTTCCGTGCCTTATCCAAAAACCAAGTGTATGGTTTATCGGGAAGAGGACTTGCGATTAACACAGGCCCTGATGGAAAAGAAGAGTTCCCTATCTTTGAAAGTTTCTATATCAAACGCCCTGAGAAAAAAGATTCCTCCATTTTGATCTATGCCATTATGAATAGTGAATCCGTTGTCGGTGCGTATGAATTTTTTGTTACACCTGGTGAGATCACAACCATTGATGTGCGTGCTAAAATTTACTTACGAAAAAAAATCAAACGACTGGGACTTTCTCCCATCACATCCATGTTTCTCTATGGAGAATCCAATATCCCCATCCTTGGAAACATCCACCCAGAGATCCATGACTCTGATGGACTTCTCACTTACCTGGGAGAAGACAACTGGGAATGGAGACCACTCATCAATCCCAAAAAAACCAAACTCACAAATATAGAACTGAACCATCCCAAAGGGTTTGGGCTCATCCAACGAGATCGAAAATTCAAAAGTTACCAAGATGAAAAATTGCAGTACCACCGAAGGCCAAGCCTTTGGGTAGAACCAAAGGGTGATTGGGGCAAAGGGGACTTATACCTATTGGAATTTACAACCAATCTGGATTCGGATGACAACGTAACTATTTTTTGGGAACCAAATATTCCTCCCAATTTGAATGAAGGGTACGAATACCAATATAAACTCAGTTATATCGAAAAATCACCAGACTCTCACAGCTTGGGCAAAACCACATCCTATTACAAAGGGACTGACCCTCTCTTTCCAAAAGAAAAGATGTTAACACTTTATTTTACTGGTGATAATCTAAAAGCACTAGATCCAAAAACAGAGCTCAAAGCCATCATCAAAAATGATATGATCCCACCGGATCAAATTCGTTATAAAATCGAAAAGATCCGTGAACTTGACCAATGGAGATTACAAATTTGGCACTCGTCGCCAATCGAAGTTTCTACTTGGAATGTTTATTTGGAGAAAGAAAATCAAAAAATCACAGAAACATGGATCTATAGAGATGGCATCTCCAAATAACACTTTGTACCAAACTGCGTTTAGTGAACGGATACGAACGTTTCTTTTGTTATCAGGAATTCAAAGTGAATATAACATTTCGAATACTCTTTCCCAATTTTTCCAAAACACTAACCTATCTTACGATTGGGAGAGTGATTGGTCTCTTTGGATGGGTTATGTAAACGCAAACAAAATCAGTACGGAATCTCCACTTCCATTCCCAGACAGAGCTTGGCAATTTGGTTCGATGGTTCCGAAAGATTCCGAATGGAAAAACGATCCTATCAAATCTAAAGAATCCATCATCAGTTCCTTTAAACCCATCTTCGTTTTAGTTTCCATTTTCCTTTGGAGTGCCCTCTATTACCTCATCATCTTTAGGTTATTATGATCCAATTAAATCGAATTTTATTTTTTACCGTATTCCTTATTCCCATCATCATTGGGCTCACTACCTTTGCCCAAATCATCTCCTTCGGTGGAGTTGAGTTAACCGAGTATTATCAATTCATCACCTTACTTTTCCTTTTGCCGATGTTATCCTATGGGGCAACCACTTCTCTTTTTGGATTTTTGATTTCTCTTTTGAAACAGGGTGATCCATTACTCATAGCTAAAAAAATCCCAGAGAAGGAATTGGATTTTCCAAGTATCGATCGTGTCCCGGTTGCCCTTGTCATGCCAGTCTATGAAGAAAATGAAGTCTCGATCTTTGCAAGGATCAAAGTGATTTATGAATCACTCGAGAAATACCATTCCCTTCCCAAACTCGATTTTTTTATCTTAAGTGATACAAGAACTCCTGAAAAATGGATCAAAGAAGAAGCTGCCTATCTAGAGTTATGTGAATCCACTGGCAATTATCAAAAATTCCATTACCGCAGGAGAAAAAGTAACCTCAACGGAAAGAGTGGGAACATCGCTGATTTTTGCCGTCGTTGGGGCAATCGATATGAGCACATGATCATACTAGATGCTGATAGTTTGATGAGTGGGGAAATCATTGTACAACTCATTGCGATGATGGAACAAAACCCAAAGGCAGGCATCATCCAAACCAATTCTAAATTATTCCGTGCCACAACTCTCTTCCAAAAATTAACTGAATTTTCGTCTTACCTGTTTAGTTCTTATTTTTTAAAAGGTGCTAGTTTTTGGCAGATCAATGCCAACAGTTATTGGGGCCATAATGCCATCTTACGCATCAAACCCTTTATGGAATACTGTGCTCTCCCTCATCTCCCTGAATATGGTGGGCTTGGTGGAAAAATTTTAAGCCATGATACAGTCGAAGCAAGCCTCATGCGAAAGGCTGGATACGAAGTCTTATGTGCTTACGAACTCGAAGGAAGTTACGAAGAGAACCCACCGAATATCATCGATGTTTTAAAACGAGACCAAAGATGGTGCCAAGGGAATTTACAACATTTTTGGTTTTTATTTGGAAAGAAAATTCCCTTTATTAATCGCATCCACATCTTAAATGGAATTTTGTCTTACCTCAATTCACCCATATGGTTATGTTATATCCTACTTAGTTTGTGGAATTATATCGAAGAAAGTAAGTTCCTAAACTACTCCATGCTTCCTGAAGAGTTCGAATACTTTAAAGCACAGATTTATGACCCTTTATATTTAAAACTTTTGTATCTTTCCTTACTCCTACTCTTTTTGCCTAGGGTTCTCAGTTACTTAAGTTTACCGATCAAACAAATCTTCCTAAAGTTTCCGGCCTTCTTTTTAGAGACTTTATTTTCCATCCTCATCGCACCCATCTACATGATCTATCATAGCATTTTTGTGGTGTCCATCTTCCTAAACAAAAAGATCTCCTGGGGACCCCAGAACCGTGATGCAGAATCGAGTTACCCTTTCTCCTATGTGGTTTCTTCCTTTTTTGGAATTACCATCCTGGGGCTTGTTTCTGCTTATATCAGTTACTCTTATTCTCTGATGCTTTTTTTCTTAACGATGCCCATTTGGATTGGTTGGACTCTTTCCATCCCACTTGTAATGTTCACAAGCCGCGAACAAAAATCCTTACACTCGTTTTTTGATCTCTCGTACTGGAAACCCAATCGTGGTCTCACAAACAATTTGAGAGAAGAGCTCGCTCGGAGTGATGAAAAACGAATGGAAGGAAAAGAAATTTTTTATGCACTTGTGCACCCAGTTTTCCACAAGAAACACAAACAATTACAAGGGAACAAATCTTACCGCTCCAAAGTTTCGGACTCAATTACACATGATTTCGAAATCTTACTGGAACAAGGACCAAAACAATTGGACCGAAAAAAATTACTCAACATCCTTTCCAATCGTGAATTATTAGATTTATTTTTTCAAAAATTTTGGACCTCAGAAAAATCCAAATGGGGAGAGTATTGGAAAGAGATTTGGGAAGAGATCAACCCATCTTCTTTTCCATAATCCTCCAATAATAAGAAGATCGTTTCCAGTCTTCAATAAAACCACAGTGACCACCTTTTGCTTCAATGACTACGTCAATGTAAGCTGATGATGGAATTTCAGTGAACTCTTTCCAGGGGATCACAGGATCATCCATGGATGTTAAAATGGTCGTTGGGACTTTGATGGTTTTGAAAAAAAGATCGGACAAAGTATACGATAAAAAGTATTCATCTACAGAACGAAACTTAGAAAACTCCTTCACCATTTTTTCTGTTAACTCCATGACCGATTGGTATTTATCCAAATCATTAAAGGAATACAAATGGGGAAACAGTTGTCCTTTTTTCGCAAGCGAAGATTTCCATGAATTTAAAAAATATTTCCGTAGGAATGGATGGTCATCCATTTTGATGGTAGCACGTTTTGGATCAAGAGCTGGGCTAAAGGCAAAACAATGTTTGAGCCCTGGGATTTTCTCTTCCGCTTTTGCCGTACTATGTTTGCCCGCCATTCTTAAAACAAAATTTCCACCCAGTGAAAACCCAGCCAAATACACGGGAAGTTTGGACTTCACTGACTTTGCAAGTGTGAGTACCGCATCGTATGTTTCTTCGAGTAAACTTCCGTTAAAGATCCCTTCGTTTAAATGGTGGGTGTCTCCGTGGTCTCGGAGATTCAACCGATAGACAGAATAATCTTTTGCTAAAAAATGTTTGGTGGTGCGAATGATGTAGCTCGAATGGATACTCCCTTCCCAACCATGCACCAAAATCACAATGCCTTTCGGACTTGGAACGTCATGAATCCTTGCAAGGAGCGTGACTCCTTTTTTTGTCCTTACCGATCTCCACTCTCCTTCGAGATTTTTCCCATACGATTTGTCTGCCTTTGACTTAAAGGAAGCCATAAAGGACTGCACCATGGGGCCTGAAAAAAAAGGGATTGGTTTGAATAAACTCATTTTGGTTAGTTCCTAATCTGAAACGAAACTGTTATTTTTCAATAAATTAACAAAACCCCATCCTCATGGATGACTCTTTCCATTGACAAAGGCTTCTCAATGGTTACAATTCCAACATGAGATTCTTACCCATTTCACTTCTTCTTTTTCTCTTCACTTGCCATACCTATACCCCTTGGAAATCCGGATGGAAACTAAAAGACGGATCCGAAGTTTTTTATGCTGCAGTCTCCGCAAAAGCAAGTGAACAAGCGATCGAATCCGGTAGTTTAGCAATGCGAAGAACCACTTGCGTAAACGCAACAAACCTACTCTCCACTTCACCTAAACTAACAAGCATTTTGTTAGAGAATGAATCCGTAGAGCTCTCAGAAACAGAAATCAAAGACCTGGGACGCTTGATTGCCTCACATAAAATCAAACCCAAACAAGATTCTTGCCAATCGGAAGAAGGTGGTTTTTTCCTCCCAAGCCCTGCATGGGAAAATTGCCAATGTTTGTATCTCATTGAATACCCAGGTGGCAGATCCCAATTCCGCCAAGACATCACCCAAGTCAAATAACCACTACGATTTCGGGGTGGCAAGCCAACGTTCCCAATAACGTAGTTGTAACCCCGTTAGTTCTTCCGGACTTTTCAGTTTAGCAAGGGACAACCTCGTTGACTCTGACATCGTCTCACCCATCCACCCAAGGAACTGTTTCCACTTTTCTTCACCCGATGGTTCTCGTTTCATCTGTATTTGGTTTTGTTTTTGTACTGTATGATAAGAAGTCGTACTCCGAACCAATTCTGCCTTGGATGCCACTCCAACACTCTCCCCTACCCTTTTCACACTCTGATCCAACTTCTCGAGCCTTGGACCATCCTCCGATCCCTTCATTTCTTGAATCACTGGTTTTAAAAATCGTTTCCTACCATCAAAACGAGTTTGTACAAGGAGACCTTTCGCTTTCAACTGCGAGACCAAACGTGAAATTGTATCCGCTTTCAGATGCAGTATCTTTGCAAAATACTCATTGGATGCATAACACCCATCCTTTGCATCCAAAGATACAATTTCAGCATACAATCGAATCTGATTCGGATTTAAATCCAAATCATACATCCATTGTGCCACCCAAACTCCCGTTCTCTCTTTCCCTTTCATCCTTCCTCTCTTATCCAACAGAGACCTTCGGTGCCCAAAAAACAAAATGTTCTTTGGTTCTTCCCGTTACGAAGAAGACAAAGCTATCGCAACGGTTGATTCATTCGGAAGTTTTTTAAAAACGTCCATGTTTGGAATTCATAGGAATCCCAGGTGATGTATGTTTGCGGTATATTGTGGAAGACCGCATAAGAGTATGAGGACACCTCCCCCTACTCTTATGCTTCTAATCACCAGAATGGATTTTTTTGTCAAGCCTAATGCGACATAATATCTATATGCCAAATCTCTCAAATTTCAGACTCTTTGGTAACGAACTTGATTTTGAATAGGGGAGGGAAGAGAGTCTTTCTGGACTGCTTCCACACAATCCAGAAAGTTTACATCACCCAGTGAAAGGGTTGAGATAACCTTAAAACTGATCCAAAATAGTACAAGAATTTTTCTATTCCTATCCTCATTTTTTCTCTTCCTTTGGGCGCATCGAATCCAACCATCTCAAAACTTAAATTTAAGTAACGACCAGGCTCTTCGCTCCAATCTTTCGCATTCGCAAAAGGATTTCCGCTACGATCCTTTGCGCGAGGCCTTCAAACTATATCCTACATTCTAAATTATGATCCAATCTCAAGGTACGCCGGCGTACTTTTCAAAAATTAGATCTAAAAATTTAATTTTCATTGCATCCAAAAGTAGGAACCAAAAAATAAATCTGCAATGAAAATCATTACGGTTGCCAACATCAAAGGTGGAACATCCAAATCCACCACTGCAATTCACCTCGCACTTGCTCTCTCCAAAAAAGGTTCAACTCTTGCCATTGACATGGACCCGCAAGCGGACCTTTCCGACTTCTTTTTCCCAGAAGAACCAGTCGAGTTTTTTGACTCAGGGAACACATTATCCGTTTTAAATGCAGAAACCACCCTCGCCGAATCGATTAAAAAATCAAATAATGTAGATGTGCTACCCTCTATCATAGAACTCTCCGATTTGAGTTACCTTGCCTCCAAAGATTTTTCCATTATCCCAAGACTAAAGAACGTACTTTCGAAAACGAAATACGACTACGTTGTCATAGACACACCAGGATCAGGTTCCTCCGAAAACATCACATCCTACTTACCAGCTTCCGTAATCCTTGTGCCGGTCACTCCCTCCAAATGGGCTGTCCGCACCGTTGCCCAAGTCTTAAAAAAAGTAAGCGAAGCAGAAAGATTTGATGAACAAAGCAAAAAAAAGTCTGTAATGATCCTACCCTCTCAGTGGGGAACATCCCAAAAACAAATGGATCTTTTGGATAAATTAAGAAACATCAAATCTCTAAAAATTCTAGAACCGATCCCAAAAAACGAAGGTATTCGGGACCGAACAGAGACTGGTAAACCTCTTCAAGAAGGAAGTGCTCCTTGGAAAGCTTTCGAAAATTTAGCGGAGATTCTTAAATAAGGTACGCCGGCGTACCTGAAACAAAAATTATGAAAAACAAAACTAACTTCAATCCTGCAGATATTCTATCCAAAGCTTCCAACAGAACATCCTCACTCAATCCATTTTTAAGTTCTGAAAACTCGAACCAACACCAGACCATTGATATCCCAATGGATCAAATCATCACAGAAAACAATCCAAGAAAAACGTTTAATGATGCCAGTATCCGAGAACTTGCCGACTCCATATCCCAATATGGGTTATTACAACCAATTGTTGTCAGAAAAAAGGCAGGTAAGTATGAACTCATCAACGGAGAAAGAAGATACCGCGCTCACAAACTACTTAAATCCAAAACGATTCCTGCTGTTGTCAAAAACGTAGAACAAATCGACATCACAAAATTACCAGAAATCAAACTGGTTGAAAACCTCCAAAGAGAAGACTTATCAGAATCTGACCTTGCCCTATCCCTCCAAGAGCTAAAAAATAGGCACAAGGAAACCAACGAACAATTAGCAAAAAGAATTCATAAATCGGCACAGTGGGTAAAAACTAAAATCGCACATGCTGAGATTTTAAAGGAAACGAGCCTTAACGCAAATGTAGATAAATCTCATCCCATTTACCAAATCCCAACGAGCCTCTTCACTGAAATTGCTCCACTCGATGTTTCAAATCGCAAAAAAGCAATTGATTACCTCATCAAAGGTCTCGAGAAAAAAGGTGACTTCCCTTCTAGAAATGACCTTCGTGAATACGTACGACCTTTAAAACCGACCAAACCATCCAAAACAAAACCGAAACTCAAACAACTAAAGTTAAAAGACTTAAAATCCAAATTATCGAAAATCAAAGAAAAGATTTCTGTTTTGCAAAATGAAAAAGCAATCTTAGAAGAAACAATACGAAAGTATAAGAAGTAAAGATGATTCAAAAACGAATTCAGATAGGTAACTTTTTTTAAGCTTTTCTTAGAAAAAAACTTGTACTGTTTTCCAACATAAGTTATCTTGTACTCAATCCTTAACTGGGTTGAACAAAAACCCTGGGAAGTGTGGTAGCAACCCAGGGACTTTTCTAACACAACAAATCCCACGACCCAAATCTCTCTACCTTAACTCCAACCCATCCAATTCTTAAGTAAACTTCTCAAAGCCTAGTCCCAATCCTCTTACACTCCCCCCAAGGTCCTAATGAGACTCAGGTCGAATTATGTCTCATTTTTTCCATTGACAAATTGGAGAGATCTGTACATGTAGGGAACGTTCGGGGCACACAACCGGACACGGCTCTACCACTTATGCCGTTTTAGTTCAACCCGGAATTTTACCAAAAGTTCCGATGGACGTTCGTAAGAACTTCCAAAACGTTTCTTCTTTCTATGACCGAAGGTTTGTTTTCTTTCATGCAAAACTTCAGATCAAGAGAGTAGGGGACAATACATCCTTGCGATGTATCGGCTAAATATAACCAAACACTCGTAGCCGGAGTTGTGTGGGTTTGGAAAAGGAACCTAAAATGAAAACAAACCGAAAAGGAATATGGATCCCCGTTTGGATTGAAAACCTAAACTTATCCCATAGCCAAACAAAACTGTTTGCTGAAATTGTTTCCTTGCATGACAACGGTGGTTGTTTTGCATCGAATCGTTACTTCAGTGAAATCCTTGGGCTCAAAGCAGATACCATTTCGAGACTCATCACATCACTGAAAAAACTAGGGATACTAGAACAAACTGGTTTTGATGGAAGGAGACGATTTTTAAAACCCATCCTTCAATTCCAACCGCAAGCCCCGGAAAAAAATCCAAGTCTTACACCAGAAACAAAGGGCATTAAAATCCAAACCAACACCGCAAAGGATTCCAAACCAGCATTGGATTCTTGTTACGTCCCTAGTAGTACAGTACAATTAAAGAATAAGGTACATACTAAAACTTCGTTTGAAGAATTTAAAATTTGGAGCGAAAGAAGTTTGTCCCATTCTACGTTTTCCAAAATTTCACATTTAACTTCGCCAGATTGTTTGGAAGAAGGTTTACAACGGATTTGGAAGCAGTGGATGGAAAAAACAAAACCAAAATCAAATCAGTTTCAGGTAGGAATTGTATGAAAGTGTATCGGCATAAAAAAACGGGGAATTTGTACTTACAACTCGATGAAGTGAAAAATTGTACCAATGCTAATGATGGACAGAAAATGTTCTTCTACACGGAATATGGGAAAGAAAATCCAATGAAGTTTGTGAGAGAAATCTCTGAATTTTTGGAGAAATTTGAGGAAGTGAAACTCACTTAAATTGGATCGTTCTTAAGTGAAAGTTTTAAGTTGCATAACGAAGCATCGTTTCTGCTAACTCGATTTGGCTTTGGTTCAATCGTTTGCCTTCGGAAAGTGGGAAATTGGTTTCTAAACTTAAATTGCTAAATCCGTGGACAAGAGACCAAGACATGAGTGCAAAACTCCTGTGGTTTTCCTTTCTCTTTTTGGTCTTCAGGTAAAAACGACAACCATGTACGAGAACTGCATACGATTTCAATTTTGATTGTTTCAATTGTTTGGATTCTTTTTCACGTTTGGTTTGGAACATCAGTTTATAATAATTGGGATTTTTCAGAGCAAATTGGATGTAGACAAGTCCCAGTTTCACAAAGTATTCGTCGGGATTCTTTTTGTCTTTTGCGACTTTTTTCTGTAAGGAAGCCAATCGATCAAATCCAATCGCAGACAAAATCTCTAACACTTCGTCTTTATGTTGGAAATGCCTGTAAACAGCTGCATGAGAAACTCCAGATAAATTGGCAACCTCCCTCAATGTAAAATCGGCCATCCCTTTTTTTTGAAGGAGTTTATGGCAGGATTTAATGATGGAATTTTTTAAATCTCCATGGTGGTAGGTATTTTTTCTCACAAAGATATTGTGGAAAATAAGTTACCATTGGCAACATTTTTTCTTGCTTTTGGATCAAGGAATGTTACTGCTGGTAACATAAGTAGGGAATTTATGCAAACACTAAGCACAGCGGAAACCCAGGCCATTTTACAAGAAATGACAGAAAATTTTAATCACGGTGGTAGAAAAATCACAGTTCCACCTCCTATTTTTGTAGCGATGAATGCTGAGATCATTTCCTACACAAAAGGGAAAAGTATTACTGTTTCGTTTCCAGTTACGGAAGACCAAACAAATCCAATGGGAATGATGCAAGGCGGAGTGATCGCTGCCGCATTTGATAATGCGTTTGGACCTCTTAGTTATTTGGTGGCAAAACGCCCAACAACGACAATCGATATGAATATCCAATACATCCGAGGAGTTGCCGTTGGCCAAAAGGTGATCGTAAAAGCAACAATCGAAGCAAAAGGATTTTCAACGATTCATATGGTGGGAGAGATGCGAACAGAAAAAGATAAATTGTTAGCCACTGCGACTACCAATTTGTTGATTTTAAAAATTCCAGGTGGAGTAGGGGAGTAGTCGTTCTTTTATTTAGAATCGTAACGTTCGAGAAGCATTTCAATGATTGTGGGAGTACAAGTCGTTGTATCATTGAAATGTTGGCTCATGATCACACCATGTAAAAATGTTTTGATGAAAATCATTTCTTTGTCAGGGTCTTTGATCCCATAAGCCCTAAATCGTTCCCGCATGGCTTCTTTGAAAGGAGCAAACCGTCTCTCCACATTTTCGATCATTTTTTTGGAAAGGGAAACCGCACTTGGTTGGAATAAACAAACGGATATCAAAACCATCGTTTTTCGTTCTTCCTTTGCAAATTGGATGGAACGAATGAAAAACTCTCTTACATACTCTTTCGCAGATAAGTTAGGTGGGATATTGTTATAGAATCTTTCCTGTTTTGCTAAATGGGTATCAATGATTTGTTCAAAGATTTGATTTTTGCTCTTAAAATAATTATATGCTAAGCCTTTCGAAATTTTTGCATGGTTTGCAATCATTTCCATTGTTGTTTGGGCAAATCCATGTTTGGAGAAAAGGACAATCGCAGAGGCCAAAATTCTCTCCGTGGATCTCTCCCTAGCTAATTGCTTTTTGTTATCGGATTTATTGGGAATCTTTGGTGGCACTGTCATCACCGTTCCTGTTAATCTGAATTTCGCAAACACTTTTTGGACCAATTTCCCAAGGAATTGGTTGAGAAATCACTTGGAAGCCATCCCTTGCTTCGAAATCCTGTCTGTATGAGTTCATTTACATCCGTAACAGTACTAAAATCTGCAAATATTTACTATGATGGAAAGGTCACAAGTCGTACCGTTTTATTCCCCAATGGAGAGAAAAAAACACTTGGGATCATGATGCCAGGAGAGTATGAATTTGGAGCGGATCAGAAAGAGATTATGGAAATCCAATCTGGTAAATTATCTGTATTGTTACCAGGATCCGAAACATGGCTTCAAATTAACGGACAAGCTACCTTTGAAGTCCCTGCTGGATCCAAGTTCAAATTAAAAATTGAAACAGTAACTGATTATTGCTGTTCTTACGTTTGATCGTCGATTCCTGCATCTGCGGCATTAGTTTTTACAGATTTGATGCCGTTTTCGCATGCTTGTTTTGATGAGTATCCTTCACTAGAGGCAATGATTTCACCATTGGCTGCCTTGAGTCGGAATCGGAATTCTCCTGCTTTGTCTTTGTAGATTTCAAACTTTGCTGACATGTACGTATCTCCTTGGAAAGGCAATGGTATCAGATCATTAAAAATTCTGGCAATGAAGTTTTATTTCTAATTTTGAATCATCTCCAGTTAATTTTTTTCATCCAATGAAACAGGTAAGAGTAAGGGCCATCAAATGATCCGAAGGGTTTTGCAAAACAATCTATGGTTAGTGTTTGTTTTCCTTTCGGTCTCTGGTTGTACCGCCCAATTACCGGAAAGACCTACCATCCAATATAGTTTTCAGAATTTAACCTTAGAGCAAGTGCTAAACGACGAGGTGGAATGGTCCAAACCAGAAGAATTGAGATACAATTTTGGATATTGGAAACGGTTTGTTTGGGTTAAGTTCGAACTGATCAATCCTTCCGATGTTCCTTCTCATTACATTTTAGATATCGAATCACCATGGGTCGATGAAGTGGTATTGGCATGGAAGTCTCTCGGTAAAGTGGAAACAACTGTCTTTCGGGGAACCGATACTCATGCACTGAAAGAAATCCCACACCGAAACCCAGTCTTTTCCCTCGATTTGTCACCGAATGAAAAAAGGACTGTTTACTTAAAAATAGCAAATGTTGGGATCCTGTCGGCACCTCTCAGAATCTGGACACGGAATTCCTTCCTTGACCGAGTGGAAAGAGATTACATTGCCAATGGAATTTATTTTGGAATCATCTCTGCCTTATTACTCTATAACCTACTTATTTTTATCAGCGTAAGAGAGAAGGCTTATCTCTTCTATTGCCTGTACCTAACTACACTCCTTGTCAACTATGCACTGCTTGGTGGATTCTTTAAACAATTGTTAATACCAGAATCAACTCTGAATGTGAAACCTTATTTGTATACCTCAGTCAATGCATCTCTTTTGTTTGTTGGCCTCTTTTCGTTAACCTTCCTCAATTTGAAAACTGTACATCCTAAATTGGATCGATTGATTTTAGGAAGTGCTGTGGCAATCGGAGTGTATTCTGTTTTTTCGTTTCTCATTCCTTACCATTGGATGGAAATTTCTTTTATCTATACGTTCCCTTATTTCATTCTCTTGTTAGTCTCTGCCGGAATTTACTCCTATTGGAAGGGAGTGAAGTCTTCACTCTTTTTTGTTTCGGCTTGGGTGACATTATTTGTGGGAGTCATTGTGGATTCTTTAACAAAGGCTTCCATCCTACCAACCACTACGTTTGGACGGTATGGGGTTCAAATTGGGACCGCATTGGAAGTTGTTTTGTTTTCTTTGGCTCTTGGACGCAGGTTACGATTTTTATTAGAAGAAAACTTAGCATCCCAAAACCAGTTATCAGCGATTCGTAAAGATTTCGAAATTGCTCGCCGGATCCAAATGAGAATTTTGCCTGCGGAAGTACCAAAGTCGGAGCATATATCTGCCATTGTTTCTTACCTACCTCTCTATGATATCGGAGGTGATTTTTATGATTACTTCGAGACAAATGGGAACGAATTAGGAATTGTCATCGCAGATGTGACTGGGCATGGAGTGAGTGCGGCACTTGATTCTTCGACAGTTAAGATTGCATTCAGGAACGCAAAAAGTTTTATGCATTCTCCTAAGGAATTGATGGCTGAGATGAATCAATTTTTATGCACAAGTTTACATGCACGTTTTGTGAGTGCTGCTTATTTTTATTTTGATTTTGAGGCGATGAAACTAACGTTTACTTCCGCTGGGAATCCTCCCTTAATTTTCATTCGAGATGGAAAGGTGCAGTCAGCGGAATGCCCTGGACTCCTTCTCGGAGTGAGATCTGATTTTTCTTATGAACAAAAGGAAGTGTATCTAAAGAAAGGAGATCGATTACTTATTTTTACAGATGGTTTGTATGAAAATTTAAAACCTAACGAAGATTTGTATTCTATCTTATTCCCTGAAATTCGACCCATTGTAGGATTTACACAAAATGAGTTTCACCAAAAACTATTAGAAAGGTTGTCATCTATTAGAACAATTCTAAAGGATGACATTACTTTTATTTCACTCGATATTGTATGATTCCCTAATATACCTTTCTACTTTTCTGGAATCTATGTTTTAAAACTTGAATTTTCGCAAATGATCTGTTAGCATACTCATCTAAAACATGCGTATTCACAACTCTTTTCTCGATTTGAAACAAATCCAATTTTATGGGATGATCCTACTTTTTTGTGTCATCCCTATGGCATGTATCTTATATTTCCCAGATGTATTCTACAAAGAATATCCCATTGAGTCTTTTGTTGTATTTCATAATATCACGGAAATCTTTAGTATCATTGTTTCGTTATCCATTTTTATACTCGGGTATTCTTCATACCCTCAGAGTCGCAATACACAAACTTACTTTTTAAGTATTGGATTTTTGGTGATTGGGCTCATCGATTTTATGCATACACTTGGGTATAAAGGTATGCCTGATTTTGTGACTCCCAATACAGGTAATAAATCCACTCAGTTTTGGCTCATCTCAAGATTGATAACAGCGATTGTATTTATCGTGGCAATCTATGTCAAACCGAACGGGCGATATAGTGCGTTTCGGGGATATTTATACATCCTCCTTTCGTTTCTCATTGTAGGTTGTGTTTACCAATTGGTGATTTTTGATTCCTACCTCATCCCAGATACCTATGTCCATGGTGTTGGTCTCACTCAATTCAAAAAGAATGCAGAATTAGTGATCATGTGTATTTTGGTTGTGGCGATTGTCTTATATTCCTTATCAAAATCCCTACATTCCGAAAAACAAAGGCAATATTTTTTAGCTGCATTTATTGTCTGCTTTTTTAGTGAACTGGTATTTGCCGTTTATACAAGTGTATTCGATGTGTTCAATGTATTAGGTCATATTTTTAAAGTAGTTGCCTTCCAGTTTATTTATAAGGCAGTTTTTGTGTCTGCGATTAATGAGCCGTATGAAAAGCTGATCCATTCAAATGCACTTCTTTCTAAAGAAATAGAAGAAAACGAAGAGTATGCAAAAGTCATTCAGAAGTCTTTAAAAGAAAAAGAAAATTTGATCGGTGAGATATTCCATCGCACCAAAAACTCGATTGAACTCGTTAGGTCATTATTGATGATCCAGTCATCAGATTTTCCTGATGATAAAAATATACGTACAATCGTAGATAATACATCCCTCAAAATCCAAACCATATCACTTGTGCATGATCATTTGTACCAAAACAAAGACTTAAGTGAAATCCAAGTATCTAATTACCTTTTGTCGCTTACGGAATTGGTGAAAACAATGTTTCCAGGAAAAGGGAATGGGGTCGATATCCAACTCGAAGCAAACCAAGGCGTACTGTTGTTAGATACTGCTGTTCCGTTGGGATTGATTTTTACGGAACTCCTTTCTAATAGTTTAAAATATGCGTTCGCTGATGGAACCAAAGGGGTCATTTCGATCAAGTTTTGGATCGATGGGGATAGGTCTTATTTTGAATACAAAGATAATGGAGTAGGGTTGCCTGCTTCATTTGATATCAGTGATCAAAAAAAATTGGGATTGAGTTTGCTTAAGATCATCGCTGAAAAACAAATGGGAGGATCCTTGAGTATTGATGGTACCCAAGGGTTTTCGTTGAAATTCGATTTTCCGAATAATTTATACAAAAAAAGAGTTTAATAATTTTATCCAGATCCGTTAACTTCCGTTCGTCTACGAAATCGGTTTCGTTGGCTTTTATCGATGTGTTTTTCTAAACAGGAATTTCTGCAATTGGAATCCATTCTCTATTATGGAATCTGAATTCCTGTATACCGTTTGCGGAATGATTGTAATCCAAATTCCCATGTTTGGAAATCTCCAAGTAGGATTACTCTTTCTTTGGCTCGAGTGATTGCCGTATACAAGATCCTTCGGTTCAGAATGGAAAGATTGTTTTCTGTATCCACATCCAAAGCTGTTATGGGAGGGAGATAGAGTAAAATCGATTTGTATTCCGAACCTTGGCTTTTGTGTATTGTGAGAAAAAAAGCTGGTTCGTGGTCAGGTAATGTATCCAGTGCAAAGGAATACAAACGATCTTCAATGGAGAATACTGCCCTTAATTCAGAATGGATCGAAACCACAAGGCCAATGTCACCATTGAATAATTTTCTCATTTGGTCATTTGATTGGATGATGATGGGCATCCCTTCAAAGTAAAACGACTTAGATAACTGGCGGTATTTGAGATTCGTTTCGTTTTTCGGATTTGTGATTTGTTTTTTGGCATAACTCAAAATCTGATTTTGGATGGATTCTATTCCAAAGTAACCATTTCGTAATATCGTGAGACATCTGTACTCATTTAAGATGGATTCAAACATCAATTTATTCTTTGGGTCTTTCAGTGCGTTCGGTTCCCAATGGAGGTTTGCAGCTTCTTTAGCAGTGTGTAGATACCATTCTTCCCATAAAAATGGAACCATACTCTCTAAGTTCCAATCGAGGATCTCAGGATGGTTTCCCTTTGTTTGCTTTGTTTTTTTATCACCTTGGATCCAAACAAAATCCTTTCCCAAATGGAGTTCTGTTTTTGTGATGAGGTTTGGTTTTGGGAATGGTTTTGTTTCCCAATTTTCAACAAAGGATTGTTTGACGATATCAGCAAACACACTGAATTCAGAATCATTCGAAAACCGGTGGTTACTTTTAAGTTCTGATAAAAATTCTTTTTTGTTTTTTAACGTCGTGATGAGGTCGGTTAACACCTCACCTTGTCCGACGGAAGGAAGTTGGTTTGGATCTCCTAGCAAAATGATATGCGTATCAAAATGGATCGCTGAAAAAAATAAATTCATCAATTTTAAATCCACCATGGAGGTTTCATCCATGATGATGAGGTCGTATGGCAATGTCCGCTTTTCTCCAAACTTGGCTTGGTTCGTTGTTGGGTTGATTTTTAAAACATTGTGAATGGTCTGTCCGCGAAACTTGGAAGACTCAGAAGGATTCTCTGCAAATCTTTCTAAATTCCTTTGGATGGATTCTGTTAATCTTTGCGATGCTCTTCCGGTTGGTGCCACAAGTGCAATTCGTTCCACATTGGTGAGTAATTCCAATCGGTATAATGCCATTAAGAGAAAGGAAACAACCGTTGTTTTTCCCGTTCCTGGGCCACCAGAGATCACTCGGAAGTTGGAAGTGATGACATCTCTGATCGTATCCCTTTGTTCTTTTGCAAGTGTGATGTTCGATTCTCTTTCTAAATCACTCACAATCTTTGTGATTTGGTCAGAAGATGCCGTTGCATTCTTTTTTTGGTTTGTTTTATGGGTTAAGAATGACCGTAGTAAAGATTCGAATTTGATTTTTTCTGAATGGCTTTTTTGCAGATACAGTCGAGATTCTGTTCCCACTGTTTCAATCACAAACGGGAAGTAGGTTTTCAGTTTGTCGATTGTGTTGTCATCTGTGATGGGAAGGTACAAATCTCCGCTTTGGGATTGTACAAGTAAACTTGCCATTGTATCCTTGATTGACGGGTCCCAATCGGGGAAAAGATTGTATAAGGAATTCACAAAGGATTGGATTTTTTCATCGATCACTTTCATGAATATACCTTTTCTAATTGGCCAGAAGCACTACGGATATAGGCCATCACTTCTTTTTTGATCCCTTCGAACTGCTCGAGAGTCCATTCGGAATCGGAATGTTTTAAATCAGAGTAGATACCGGTTTGTTTGTCACCTGACATCCCTCTTAAAAACAAATAATAGACTCCGCCAAACTTGTCTAAGGCTACATCGGGTCCAAAAAGAGACTTTAGGTATTCAAATAAAATAAAGGAATACACTGACTTTTGGAAGAGGTACCCCTTGTCTCGGACGGCATTGGCGACTGCTTCACTACTATAATCGTTGTTTGGTAATAAATTGGATTTATAATCGACAATATAGAATTTCTGATCCTTTACAAACACCAAATCGATGGCTCCTTTTAAGTAGTGTTCGAAACCATCAGTCAATGAAGCTCCACTTTCTTTCAGTAAGTTTTGTAAGAATAAATGGAATTTTAATTCTGCGGACTTTTCTTCTTCCTTTAATTCACTTAAAGATATGGAGTTGCCTGTCGCAAGGTTGATCTTTGCTGTCATTGCTTGTTTCAATAGGGAAGCAACCGTCTCTTCTATTTTAAGTTCCTTACCCTCAACTTCGATTGGATATCGAACAAACGATTTTTGGTAAGCCCACTTCCATACAGAACTTTGTAGGATCGCATCCACATCCAATTGGAAAATAGAGAAATCACATAATTCAAGAATGTTATGTAAAAAATTTCCGATCTTCGCACTGGAAGGCAATTCAAAAGTGGAACTCACTTCCACATCAGGAGTTTCTTCTAATTCTTTTTTCTTTTCTTCTTGGGTCACATTTAAGTTTTTTTCATTTGCTTGCAAACTTGTGTAACTATGCTGCAAGAGCACTCTACCAATTTTGATTTCAGAAGGGTATAGAATTGGGGAGGTTGGTTTCTTCGATTGGGTGTCATTTGCAGGAAGAGGATTTGTTTTTGTAACTTCTGAAATTTCGTTTGGATCTCGGAATACAAAACTCGATCCAAGAGAAGGATTCTGGTTTCGCAAGGTTTGGATTCTATCTAATTCTTGGTAGAGGATTTGGCTATAACCAGAATTGGGAAGTTTATTGGCTCCGCCCCAATTGAGTTTGGGAAGGTAAAGCCTAAGATTTGGCCTTGTTAGAGCAACATATAACAGACGTTTTTGTTCATTCAGGAAATGATTTTGTTCGTCTTCTTTGTCTGGATTTAGATCCCATAAGTCAAGAATCCATTTTCGTTTTTTGCCTTCCGGTGTTTCGATTTCGATCGGGTATTCTTTATTCGTTATACGGTTTCCCCTGTTCCCAAAATAAAATAAGAATACAACTGGCCACTCCAATCCTTTGGATGCATGGATGGTTAAAATTTGAACAGAATCTTCTTCTGTTTCACGATCAAATAACGGCTCTTCTTCGGGGGATTGTTTTTTTTGTTTGAGTTCGCGTAAGTGGGAGAGTAACTCTTCCAAACTACAATTTGATTGCAGTTGTATTTCCAATAGTTTTTGAAAGATTTGCCGGAAGTTTGTACGTTTACGTTCCCATTCGAGTGTGCTTTTGCCTTCTTGCCAAAAGAGTTTGGTTTCGTCCATGACAGATCGAAAGAAACTAGCATATCTGTTTTCTTTGACGAGTCTTTGCCATTTGTCGATGAGTGATTTCTCATACGAGTCAATGGAGTGTTCATCAAACTTTTGGATTTCATGTGGGTGGATATAAAAGATATCAGAGAATAGTATTTTTTTATAACTTTGGGAAGAGTTGGAACTCAGTAAACATTCCAAAAGATTTTGAATTTGATCGGCTTCTCTAGATTGGTAAATCCCTCTTTGTTTGTAGATAGAACATGGGATTCCCGCTTTTGATAGATAAAATTCAACAAGAGCTGATTCTTTTTGATTCCCACAAAGAATGGCTATGTCCTTTAATTTGATCTCTTGGATTTCTCGTTCCCCTTTTTTGTGATACGAGAGAATTGTTTCTTTGGTTTGGATGCGTTTGATTTCATTTCGAATAGTTTCCGCCCAAGTATTTCTTACTTTTCTTACGTTTTGAATCCGTTCTTTGAAATCAAAAATATGAATCGCTGATTCATTTGGATTTACATACTTGTATTTGATGGTTTCAGAGTCAGGCGAAAATACTTTATGGTATAAGTAGTTTTCTTTTTTAGAGCCTGGTTCTTCGATCGGGAAAAAATGTGTTGTCCCATATTCTTTTGTTTCATCATGGAAAATGGTATTGAGACCTTGGATTAATTCGTTTGTGGATCGATAGTTCGTTTCCAGTGTCGCTTTTGACCCTTCAAAGTCACGAGAGGCTTCTAGATAAATTCCAATATCGGCACCGCGAAATCCGTAAATACTTTGTTTTGGGTCTCCAATACAAAAGAGCATTCTCGACTTTGTTTCTTTGTCTAAAAATAGAGTTTTAAAAATTTGGTATTGGTTTTTGTCTGTGTCTTGGAATTCATCTAGGATACAAACTTGGAATCGTTCTTGTAAGGATTGGACCAAGGTTTGGTTTGGGTTACGAACAATCACATCATATACCTTTAAGATCATTTGATCATACGTAAGGTATTCCCCTTTATCGATGATGGATTTTGTTTTCGAAGTGAGTTCATTGACAGTATTTTGTAAGAAGATGGATCCTTCATAATCCAACTGGTCCAGAGGGAAGATTTCCTTCAGCGAATCGACTACCGATTTTATTTTCCCTTGTAACGCAACGGCAGCTTGGTCTAATTTCTTGGCAATCGTACTCCCTTCCAATAGGAAATAATCGAATCCTGTAGCCTTACCAATATCCTTACCAAGAGAACGTCCTAAATCCGCAATTCGTTGTAATTCATTCGCTATATACTTTTTATCTTCGCTACGGATCGCATTTGCAAATGGCTCAAGTGAGGACCAATTCTCCATCCATTGTGGTATACTCCCTTTTGCTCCTTGCGCGTAGATTGCTTCTCCAATTGGTCCTTTTAAAGCTTCGCAGATTGTGAGGATGTCATCCAACACATTGCTTTGGTTTGCATTCTGAATGCATTCGTCTAAGGATACCAATCTTGGGAATACATAGTCCTTTGTATCGGCAAGGAGTTTAGAAGTTGTGTTAACAACGAGGTCTTCCTTCGTTTTTAAATTAGAGATGAGAATCTCATTTGCAAGTGATTGTTTGTCTCTGCCTTCCCATTGGCTCCTCTTTAGTTCGTAAAACGTCTTTCGAATCAATTCTTCATTCGATGTCAGTTTGACATTAGGATTGTTTTGGGTTTCGACTGGGTATTCTGTTAACACCATATTGCAAAAACCATGAATGGTGGAGATCGTAACTTGGTCTAAATCTCGGAGATACTGGTAGTATTCTGGGTGTTTGCCGTTGTCATAGAGCTCTAGGATTTTTAATTTTAATCGGGTCTTTAATTCTCCAGCAGCTTTTTCTGTAAAGGTGAGCACTAAAAATTGCAGTAGTCGATTCTCTTTGATATGATTTGTTACATCATGAGTCATAACTTCACCTAACATTTGCATGATGAGGTGTGTTTTTCCGGTTCCAGCAGATGCTTCGATAAAATTGGGATGGTTACGTAAAGGATGGTCCATGTTCAAAATCCTTTTCTCAGAAGGGGTAAGAGTAGGGGATAGACCTTCTGGAACGAAAACTGGTGCAATAAATCCTTTCCATAAGGCGATAGTTTCATATGCTCAGACTCGAATTCTAATATTTGGTCCGATTCTTCTTCTAAAAAATCCTTCCAAGCAGTTTCTAATGCATCACTATAGCCTTCTGAGTGATCCATTCCTTTTTCCGCAAAAAATAAATTGAGTCCAGAATTTGGTACATACATAGGTGGTGATTCATTGATGAGAGTAACAACACTTCGAATGTAATTGGCGGATTCCACTTCAGGTAAATGGTCCAAGGGAAGGATCATATCCTTTTCTTTTTGTTTCGATAAGATGGGAATGATGACTAATTTTTTTCCGATCGTTCGGAAGAGACAGGCGCTTAAGAATAGAAGGATCATCTTACCAAAATAATCTTTTAAGTAATCCTTAAAGTAATCGTTTGGTTTTTCTGGTTTTGGAACAAAACTCCTTGGATAAAACCAATAGTAAGTATCACCGATTGCAATGAGATTCTCCCACTCGCCAGTGATCGACTGGTTTTCATCCAAAGGAAAGGAAGGCAATTGGAAACCGTCTCGTAGTCCAGTATCACCAATCGAGAGGGAACTCAAATATTCCATTCCATTCGCATTCAAAAAGAGTTCTTCTTTTAATGTTTTGTACACTTCCGCAATTGCAGTGAGTTCCTCTAATAAGGTTTCTGTTGTGACTAAATGGAAAGCACCATAGGGAAACTCAGCTTTTTTCTCTGCGATTTGACTGAACTCATTTATTTTTTGTGCAATCGTATCTTTGTCCCAAGGCCAAACTCCTTCGTTTGCCAAAGACTCTGTAAAGAGTGGTACAAATTTTGATTTGAATAGGTAAGTTTCCAATGAATTGAAATAAAATGGTTCTTCTGCAGACGTTTCCTCTTCGTCCTCCATGTAACCTAAGTTATCTTTGATGTAAGGGAGAATTGGATTTTTGAATGCAGATGCAATGGATGATATTGAGATTTCTTTTTTGGATTTTAATTCTGAATTAGGTAAAACCAAATCTTCTAAGGAAGTAAAACTTGGTTTTGGCAATTGAGTCTCTAAACTTCTATACTGTTTTAAATTTCTAGCATAATCATAGGAATGTAGAATTTCCTTTTCATAAAATTGACTATAGGGTGTTAGTGGGATTTCGGTTGCTCTATCGATCCCAAGTGAATTCATGATCTCAAATAAGCTCGAACAAGGCTCAAATTCTTTATCTTCTAATGTATTCTTTCCAACATAGGAAAAAGTGATACTATCTTCTGCTGATAAAATGGTTTCCCAGAGTAACGATTCTTGGATTTCGATTCGATTTAAGTCCCAAGGTTTCGAATCATTTTTTCTGAGATTAAACCTAGATAGGTCTTTGGATCCAGGAAACTTTCCCTCACCTAACCCAACGATATAGATATGGGAAAACGGAATGGGTCGCATGGGTTGCAAAAGAGAAATCGTAATCCCTTCTGTAAGGTAATTTCCTTTTTGAGTCGCAATGTTAGAAAAAATTTCATCCGTTTGTAATTTCAGGAATTGTAAGAAGTCGTTTACGTTGTTCCATTCTGTGTCACACCATTTTGCAATCGTATCTAACCATGTTGCCAAATAGATCCTTTCGTTTTCTGTTTCTTCACTAAACTGGAAGAACTGATTCCATTTGGATTCGAATGACTTAAATCGTTCCTCTGCAGGTAACTGTAAAAATTCCGATATAAAAAACGTTTGTAAGGATTTGATTTCTTCCCAAACCAAATTCAGATGCAAGACAGAATCTTCTTCTGCCAAAGGATCTGTGATCATACCCATCTGATCCCAAGTGGTTTTTTCATCACTGATGACTGATAGGACTGCTCGTTTCACTCCAAAGGAAATTGCATAAGGGTTCTCCTCTTTGTTTTCCTCATAGAGGGAACCAAGTGAATTGAGAAGTTGGCTTACGGAATTTGTTTGGTCAGAGGATTCGGTTTTGTTTTTGCCAGTGATGAGTGGATTCTCTAGCAATTGAATGAAATCATCTTTTTCGATGCGTTGGTTTAAGAACGATGGGAAGAGAATTGAAAATACTTTGTATAACAAAGAAGAGTCTTTTGCCACTAAATCAGAAAGAGAATAATTCAATCGGTGGAGAGTAGGGGTCTCTTCTAACCTTTGAGTAGTATAAATCCCTCCATGGAAAACCCATTCAATCGCTGCTTTGTAATCATTGGTATTGGGAACAAGGATGGCAAAGTCTAACAAACTTAAAGCCCCTTTGCTTGTGCTGATTTTGTGAAGGATATCATGGGCAATGGATTCCATCTCGCGGTATTCGGAAGGTGCATTCCACACCCGAACAGTTTGGTCGTTTAAATAGTTCTCTTCCTTCACCTGTTCTTCCAGTAAGATGGACTTTAGTTTTGCAAGCATACCACCACTTGCATATTTGGATTTTTCTTTTTGTTTGGTGGTGTTTGAAAATTCTTTTGCTAGATACGATTGTGGTTTTGCAAATTTGGATAAGTAGTTTTTGGCCTTCTCTGGATTTTGTCCAATGACTTTGCCATTATGAAATTGGTAGATATAGATGTTTAAATTTGCATTTGGATTTTTCGAAACTGTTTTCAAAAAATCAATGTAATTTCGGGATAAATTGGACAAACAAAAAAAGTGCAAACTCCCTTGGAGGGATAATTCTTTTCCTTTCTCGAGGTAATAGAATAAGTTTTGTTTGCCACCTTGGTTTGTCCCAAGGTAAATTTCTTTTTCCAAGTCCCAGTACGGATCCTTTGTCAAATGGTTTGGGATTTGACTCTTCGTATCTCTTAGCCAGTTGTGAATCCAATCTGACCTATTGAGTTCATAGTCCTTAAAATACTTTGTCAATAGGTCTGATAAGTAGTATAACTTTGGTAAATCGGAGATGTATGTTTTGATCTCTGGATGGTTTTGGAATAAGGTTGTTTGGTTTTCATAGAGGAAACGAAAACAATCTTTTTTAAATGAATTGTAATCATAAAATTCTTCCTCTTCTGCCCAAGGAGGAATTTGTAAGGAAGCGAAGATCGTTTTTAAAATTGCTTTTTCTAAAAATGTAAATTCTATGTTGATCGAGAGTTGTGAGTCATTGTACTTCGGGATGTTGAGTTTCAACCAAGGGATCAAATTCGTATTCGGCACAACCACAAGTGGCATACGAAGTGGATTTTCAATTTGTTCCTTTTTAATTTGTTTGGTTAGTTCCGAAGTGATTTCGTGCAGATGGAGTCCTGCAAAATAATGTATTGGCAAAAAAAATCCCTTATTTCAAAAATCAAACATAGTTTCACCTCGTAGAACTTGGGATGCAATCATTATCTGTTGTTCCTTTTTGAAAAAGAAACAATTAGGGCGCCATTTCCGGCTATACGCTCCAATCTTTGCCAAAGGCAAAGGATTTCCGCTACTATCCGGGGCGCTTCTATTTGAATGAGAATAAAAAAAATGGGAGAGAAGGTCTCTCCCAAATCTTCACCTAGCAAAAACTAAGTGGTCTTCCCTTCATTCACTTTCAAACTTAAGTGTGGATGCAGTGCTTGTGCTGTGTTTAAATGTTGTTGTGTAGAGTGAAATTGGTTTTGGAACCGCATACATTGGGTCAATGTTATCAATCGCCAAACCAATCCGAGATCCAGCAGGGAAGTCATGTGCGACTGCTTGGAGGTCTACGTTTAGGTCTACATCCTTTCCTTTCACATTGAAAAGAGTTGCTGTTCCATGGCTGATGAGTTTTCCCGTTCCCCAAAAGTCGACTTCATAGAGGTAAACAACTACATGCGGTGCGTAGTCAGAACTATTGATACGACCTTTGTAAAAGGTTCTACCACGAAGTTTGAGTGGGGAAGATAAACTATCAGATAGATACACCATCGCGTTTGTTCGATCAATTAAATTCACATTGGTTGTGACTGGAACAGAAACAGCACCATCCAATATCTCTGATAAAAGCGGAACTCCAGTTGTGGCACTTGTTCCACCAGACAAGATGGTATCATTGCCATTGCTCGTGTTCGCTGTTGTTGTGATTTTGCCAGGGCTAAAGAGTCCCATTGGTCGCAAGTGGTAAGTCTTTTCAACTTTAGATGGATTGGGCCAAGAGGAATAACTCACTCGATCACTAGAAAAACGTTTTTGGATTGTCACTTTTGGTTTTGTCATGATTCCATTTTGGATTCCTTTTAACCAATAATCGAACCAGTCATAGGCATTGGTCCAAACATAATTGTTAATTCCGAGAATCCCACCTATCTCTGCTGTTGCATGGATTCCATTATTTAAATCCAACTTTTTAGGAACCGTGAGTTGTTCGAAGTAGGGAAGGATTTGGTTTGGTTGGAATAAATTATCTTGTGAGTTATTGGAAATATATACTGGTTTGCCAGATGCATTGAGTTCCGCTACAAAATTGTTAGGTGACCTTTCCCTTGCCCAGGATAATACAGTAGCAACATCTCTTGTATCCAATAGTTTTTGAAAGTTCTCTGCAATGATTGGATCCATACGTCCTGTGATATAACCTGCGGTGACAAGTAGGAGTCCCCAAACAAGTCTTGGTGATTGGTTGCCATAAAGAGAATCAGGTAAACTTCCCCAACCACTCATAGCCACTGCGGTTTTGATCCTTGGTTCTTTGCTGAGTCCCAGTAATGAAATTCCCGCACCATACGAAATCCCCGCAATACCGATGTTTGACGCATTGACTGGAGCATTCGCTAAAAGGAAATCGATTCCTTTGGAAAGGTCTTCCATATCTTTGGGTCCTGCTACATTGATGAGTCCACCGGATGTTCCGAACCCTCTTGTGTTGTAACTAAACACAACATATCCTTTTTTTGCGAGTTTGGCTGCAGGGACAATGTATTCGTATTCATTGAGCGCCCAGCTATTGACAAATATAATCGCAGGGAAGGGACCTGTGCCAGATTTTGGTATGAACAAGTTTCCTGTGATTTTGACACCGTCGTTACTTAAAAACGAAATGTTATCGTTAAACGAAAAACTTCCATCGTTTTCATTTTGGAATGCCGTTTGTATATCTCTAGTGTATGAAGCATTACTTTGTTGTAACATTTCTGGTGTCGCATTTGAGCTTTGCGACCCACCATTTAACACCGACAAGATGGCACTCGTTTCTTTTCCGTTTTGGTTTCCATTCCCCCCACACGCCACAAGTAGGAAGTTCCCTACGATGAGGAGGAGAGTGAGATAGTTTTTTTGCTTTTTCATAATTCGCCTCTGAATTGCCTCAAAAATAACATAAAGAGGGAGAGTTTGCGTCTAAAATGGGAATCTTGGACGAAAAAGTAGGTCTAAAATGATAATTTTGTACGTTTTATTCGGACACTCGCAATTCCAAACAGTTGACGAATCCGTGCATATTGTCCGACTTTTGTCGTATGTCTGAATTTATGGGGTCTTGGCTCCAATTTGGTGCCTGGTATCATTTTGTTTTAGGAATCGGAATCCTCGTGAAAGAGAAAGGTTCCAAAGGGTTTCCCTTCGCAATGATTGCGGCTTTTTCTGGCGGGACACTGATCATTTACGCCTATAGATTGTTTGCTGGATTCGAATTTGAATTCCCACTCCTGAATCATGGGTATGTGCCCATCATCTACTTGATTCCAGGGAGTATGCAGTATACCATTGAACAGTTCTTAAGTACAGAACCAGTCCCTCTCGGTAAGCTCAAACGATTGTACCCAACATTTGTTGTGATTGTACTACTTGTTTCCTTACAAATCTTCTATCCGCAATCGTTAGAACAATCCATGAAGGAAAGTTTTACGGGTCTTCCATTTTCCATTCCAGAATACATGGCTTTACTTGGTTGTTTGTATTGGGTGATCAGTTTCTTATGGATGATTTACCAATACCGACATATCCTCTACAACAATCCAAATGAGGAAGCAAAACTTGGTGTCCGAGTTTTGGGGATGATCTTAAAAGGCAATATCACATTTGCTAGTTTTATTTTTTTTAGCACTTTGTTTCGTTGGAACTCTGGGATTTATTTTACAGCAGGAATCGCTACCCTCATGGCAGTTGTAGCATTCATTGGAACAGAAATCAATCATGAGTTGTTTAAAGATATATTACCTGGTCTACGACAATCCTATCGCACTTCCCGAATCCTAAATCTCAATTTGGAAAAGTTACAACAAGACTTAGACCATTTGCTAAAACAAGAATTCGTTTACCGAGAAGAAACAATCAATCTATCTAATCTTTCCGAACGTTTAGGGATTAAAGATTACCAATTGAGTGAGTACATCAATGCCTATTTAGGAATGAACTTCAATCGATTGGTAAATGAATACCGCATTGCAGAAGTTTGTAAGCTCATCGAACAAAATCCAAAAGTCAATTTGTTATCACTCGCATACCAAGTTGGGTTCAATTCTAAAGCAAACTTTAATGTGGCCTTTAAGTCCTTAAAGAAAATGTCACCGAGTGATTATGCAAAGTTAGTGGGAAAAGGAGAGAGGGGAAAGTAGGGGGGATACATCTTCTTCCAATTTTTCATAAATTTGAAAAATGATTCCGTGAATCTCATTCTGTTTCGGTTCAGGTTTCTGATGTTAATTCATTCCAAACTTCTTTAGAACAAACCTTTTCAACGATTCTGATTCATTTCTCCCGAATCCCTTCCTGTAAATTTTTTTCATCCAAATCTTCCAATTGTCCCAGGTAACACTTATATTCTGTTCTGTTTGCCAGTGAATGCAGTTGTTACTTTTTTCCAAAAATTGTGACACTTTCTCCGTTGGCCTTACACCCATTTGTATGAAACAGAACCATTCAAAGAAAATAATTCAGAGTATTACAAAGGATGTGATGGAGGCAATCCAGTCGGGTAGTCTTCAGAAGTGGGTCAAACCTTGGCGGAGTTTTGGATTTCCAATGAATGCATATACATACAAGTACTATGGTTTACTGAATACCTTTTGGCTTACCAATGACTTAGTGAAGTTTGGGTTTACTTATCCCATTTGGGCCACAGAGAACCAATGGAAAAAACTTGGTTATGCATTGAAAGCAGGGGAATCGACAAAAACAGATGTTTTATACCCTTGTCATGTTCAAATTCCAATCATTCCCAAAAAGAAATCTGCAGTCGAAAGTGGCGAGGATGAACAAGAAGAAACGGAAATCAAATATAAATCTTGTTTGGTGCATAAGGCATATCCTGTTCTGAACATTGCTCAAGTGAATGTTCCTGAAAGTGAATATCATTTGTTTGTAAAGATGACGGTTCAAAATGCTTCCGAAAGCGTTGCTCATTTTGTGAAATCTATCAAACACAAGATGGAGGAGATCGGAAATGATCGAGCAGCTTACGTTGTCCAATCAGATACAATTTGGATGCCAAAAAAGGAGTATTTCATAAGTGAAGCAAACTACTGGGCGGCATACTTACACGAGTTAGGCCATTGGACTGGAGCTTTTCACAGATTGAATCGAGATTTATCTGATAGTATTCGAAATTATGCTTTTGAAGAATTGGTCGCGGAACTTTGTTCGGCTATCCTTGCAGGTGAATTTGGATATAACGGAGAATTGCAACATAAAGAATACATTGGGTCTTGGTTGGTAATCTTGGAAAACAATCCACGAGCGATTATTAAAGCAGGGTATCTTGCTATGGAAGCTGTGGAATATCTGAAGAAGGAAGCGAAGAAGGGGGTGGGGGGATGATTTGTTTAGAGAGAGTGCATGAGAAAGATTTTTAATGAGAATCTATAGGTAGAATATTTCTTGAGAACTAAGTTAATTTGTCCTACCTAACCTATATACTGAAAAAATGAAGGATTGTGAAACTATTACTAATGTGAAAAAACTTCGATTTTTTCATTTAATTCTTTTGGTTGCGATCATTTGCCAATGTACTGCAAGTTCTCAAAAGAAAAATCAGGCAAAATCATCTTCTCAATCCAAAGCCAACATCAATTTAGATCGAGAATGTAATAACGAATACATTGATAAACACGCACTCTCAATTCCACGAGCAGTTGAAACCGATTTAGATTCGCTTGCTTATCAATTAACTTATCCCTTTGTAACGGAACGAGCAAAAGCACGTGCTATTTTTCGGTGGATATTGCAAAACATTCGATATGATTGGTATGCTCTTCAATCTGGAGCTTATTTGAAGAATCCGATAGATGCTTCACATGTTTTGGAAACAAAGCTAACAGTTTGTGAAGGTTATGCAAATCTTTTCAATGAACTTGCCTCAAGATCTGGCTTAGAAAGTGTAAAAGTTATTGGTCATGGAAAAGGTTTTGGTTATGATCCGAATAAACCACTCGGAAGCAGTAATCATGCATGGAATGCAGTAAAAATTGGAGGACAGTGGAAACTAATCGATGTAACTTGGGCGTCTGGTGGAGATACAATCTTACAAGACCAAAAACAGTTTAACGACTTTTATTTTTTAACTCCACCTGAATATTTTATTAACGATCATTTCCCAGCTAATTCTAAATGGCAATAGTTAGACAAATCGATATCAAAATCTGAATTCCACAGGACAGTTAGGAAAAGCAGTGAGTATTTTAAATTTGGAATTAATAATATTAATTATAATCAATATACAATTCGAGGTGAAGCAATCATTTCAATTTTCTTTGATACAATTGAAAATCTAGAGATTCTTGCAAAGTTAAATGAATCCGATAAATATTACTTTGTATCAAAGATTAAAAATAGTTATGGAATCTATGTTACGTCTCCAGGAAAAGGAACCTATTCGCTACAATTATATGCGAAATATGCAAATGAGAAAGGAACTTTGCCATTTCTTTTGGAATATAAGGTCATCTTTAGTGGAGGTAATCCTTTTGATCAGTTTGTAACAGTCTATTCTGGTAACCATACAATCCATGAACCTATCCTAAAGTTTTTGAACGCAAATCAGATGTATGATTTTCAATTCACAGTTCCTGGTGTGAATCGGATCGCCTTTGTAGATGGGAATGGTAAATGGACTTATTATATGAATCGGAATAATAATGATTTTTATATTCGTAACTATTTTCCAAAAGGAAAATTAGCAATCAATATAGATGTTGGCAAAGATCGCTGGCCAACGATTGCAGAATATTATATGAAATGAGAATATAATTTTTCATAAAATGCTTTATTAGAAAATATGAATTTATTCTACCAACATTCTGTAAACGCGTCACCCATGTGAGTGGTCTAAAATGTTACCGATGTGCCTTTCTGCACAATGAGACATAGTTTTAATGCGACATATTGTCAATTATGGGAAGTACCTCACTGCATCACGTAATAATCTACTCGAAATTCGACAGGAAACGAGGGTGTATTGTCGAATTTTAGAGATAGATTTTCCTCCCTAATCAATATTAGGTGCTGGAAATGCTGTACGAAAAAACAAAATCAGTTTCGATTCATTTGTTTTAACTTGTTTAGATCAATTTGGTTCGGTTTCGGATTCAGATTTGTCTTCTTCGTATTCTTTACAACTGTTCCTAACTCTTTGTCGGATTCAAACTTCTTGATGAATTGAGTTTGTCTGTTTGGATCAATTTTTGAAAACCTTGAATAAGTGTTGATGGCAAGTTTTCGAAGATGAGAGTTTTCTTGAGTGTCTTCAATGGTTTTTTCAAGAGCAACTTGGCTTGTAGGATTTTGGTACAATTCCATTAAACGAATCGCTCTTGCACGGATAAAAACATAGTTATCTTTGGATTGGGAAATCTTGATCAAATAAGGCAATGGAACATCTGTCACTTTTCCAATTCTTTCTTTGTAAACCTCACCTTCTTCTTGGTGGTGAGAGTTAGAGAGAATCTCTTTGATCTTTAGGTATGTTTGGAGATCTAAATCCTCTGCATTGATTGGAAACATAACAAAGATACAGAGACTTAAAATGATGAATGGGAATCGAACTTGTTTCATTTAATATACCAAAGGATTCAATCTAAGAATCCACCCTTGTTCCGCTGTAATCTCTCCTTGTGTGAAACCAACTGCCCCAGACCAAAACATCATATTCCGCCCGCCTGAATTTGTTCCACTTCCCCCCAAACATTCATTTAAATCGATAATACCATTGAAATTGATATCATTTGAAATATGACAGGTAGGTGTGTCTCGGAGTGGATCTTTATCGGCGATCGCTCCATTATCTCCATATGCTTCTGTGACATGCCAAAGCCCTAAGAAGTGTCCTGCTTCATGAGATAAGGTTTCACCGAGTAATACTTGTTCATCGTATGTCATCACTTCTCCAGGATTGGAATACAATCGATGTGCATCTACAAAGACAACAATCCCTGATTGTTTGGTTCCGAGAATCGTAGCAGGACCTGGAATTCCACCTGACACACCAAGTACACCTCCATATTGGATTTCCTCTCTGACAATAAAAACATTGAGTGCATTCGGTTTGCCCACAAAACTTGTTGTTTGGAACAATCCACCTAGACTCCCTGGAAATCCAGTCTCGGTTCCAAGATCAAAAATCATATCATAACCAGATAAATCTGCTGATATCACAGACACATTGAGTTTGATTCTGACGGATGACTTTGCATAATTCTCTTTCCATCGATTCAAGGCAACTTCGATAGCTTGTTCTGTTTGGATCGGGTATGCTGGTCCATTCCCTCCATTCACAAAGATAAGATTTACATTCAATTTTTTTTCTGAGTTCCAGAATTGGTTTAAACCACTCATAGAACTAAGAGCGGCTGAAGTTTGAAAATTGGATTCATCAATCTCCAACTTACGACATGAATTAACAAAGGTAACCTTCGCACCTGCAGGGTTTTCGAAATTAAAATCAACTCCCAATGGTTGCGAAGTATCTACCGTATTGGAAATGGAAACGGCAGGACTTGTTGCATACGAAGTATCCTTTGCATAAGGTAACATCGAAGTATGGGTATTATAACCAATATAAGTTGCTACGTCTTTATTCAAAAAGCCACTACTAGGATTATTTCGATCCAAATACCATAAAGGGAATACACCACCTGGAAGTGAATCAGCATTCTCTAATATGACTTGGACCATTGGACGTACTTTGTTCAAAGTAACTGGATAAATTGAGGTATATTGGAATAGATCTCCATTAGGAGACCAAGCACCAATGGGAATGGGTTGTATCGAATCTGTAGTCGTACACGGGCCTGTATTGGAATTGAGTAATGAATTGACGAGAAGGACTGTCAGAACATTGTCTGGGATACCTGAGTCGGCTTTCTTTTTGACACAATGAGAGAGAAAGAGTAGTGTAGAAAAAAGAATTAGAATTTTGTACTTTCGCATATTTAGTTCAACAATTCAAATCGTTGGATTTTTCTGAAATATTCAATTCTTTTAAACTGGAAACAATTTTTTTGTCATATATCGGCTGTTCCACGCATTAGATTCAAAGTGAAAATTTCAGTGAAAGTGAAAGCAAACCAAAAGACGCAAAGCCTGGAATTTCAATCCGAGACGGAATGCATAGCAAAGTTAAAATCATTGCCAATGAAAGGCAAAGCCAATCAGGAATTAGTTGGTCTTCTATCAAAGCATTATGGCGTTACCAAAAAGGATATTGAAATCGTTTCCGGCCATGTTTCCCCTATAAAAATCGTGGAAATCTCCAATTTGGATTGATAAGTATCAATCACTCTCTCCTATCTCCTTTCGTTTTTTCTGTTCACAGGATTGTTTTAAATGTATAATCTGTACAAATTGACAATCCACTCGATTTCTGGAAACATAAGATGAAACAGCCTTCACCACTTCTCCAAACCACAAACCTCGGAAAAACATACCAAGTTGGTGAAGTACCGCTCGTTGCTCTTCATTCGGTCAATGTCGATTTTATTGAAGGGGAACTGGTTGTCATGTTAGGAGCCTCAGGGTCTGGCAAATCTACCCTTCTCAATATTTTAGGTGGTTTGGATACCGCAACCACTGGGGAAGTGCTTTTCCATGGAAACACATTAGCACTCGAGTCAGATGAAGGCCTAACCCTCTACCGAAGGAACCATGTGGGTTTTGTCTTTCAGTTCTATAATTTAATCCCAAGTTTGACTGCAGAAGAAAACGTAAGACTTGTAACCGATCTATCAAAAAATTCCATGTCACCATTGGAAGCTCTCACACTTGTGAAATTAAGTGAAAGAAAAGATCACTTCCCAGCACAACTTTCCGGTGGCGAACAACAACGGGTTGCCATCGCGCGAGCCATTGCCAAAAGACCTGAGCTTTTATTATGCGATGAACCAACGGGAGCATTGGATTTTAAAACAGGAAGGATTGTATTAGAAGCAATCACTGGTATCAACCAAGATTTAGGAACCACAACGGTTGTGATCACCCATAATGAATCGATCGCTCAAATTGCAGACCGAATCATACTCGTCAAAGACGGAACCATTGTTTCTGACGCGAAGAACAAACACAAAAAATCGGTATCTGAGGTGAGTTGGTGATTGGCTCCACTCTCAATTTAAAACTGTTACGAGATCTAAAAACGATCTCTTTACAAGGTTTAACTGTTGGACTTGTCATCGCTGCAGGTCTCAGTTATTTCTCAGCATCGTGGTCATCCTATTTTTCTTTATTACAAGCCAAGGAACAATTTTACAGCAAACAAAGTTTATGTGATGGGTTTGTGTATTTGAATCGTGCTCCCAATTTTTTAGAACGAAAAATTGCAGACCTTCCTGGGATTACCAATTTCGAAACAAGGATTTCAAAAGAGATTGTTTTAGACTTCCCAAGCGAAGTGTATCCTTCTGCGGCTCAACTTTTATCCTTAACCGATCACATCAATACCATCTATTTAACCAAAGGATCATTACCAAAACAAAACCAAGAAGTGGTGATCAGCGAAAGTTTTGCCAAAGCAAATGATTTAGAACCTGGAGCAGAACTCTCTACGATCATTGGAGGGAAACGTGTCCTACTTACGGTCACAGGTATTGGACTCTCTCCAGAATTTGTCTATGTCTTTCGCCCTGGAAACCCTCTCCCTGATGACAAACACTATGGAATCTTCTGGATGAAACGAGAGGCAATCGAAGCCAATTTTAATTTTGAATCTTCCTTCAATCAGGTGATTTTCCAACTCACAAAAGATCCCTTAGATCGAAAAAGAACACTACACGACTTAGATTTAATCCTGGATGAATACGGTGGCCTTGGTGCCAAAGAACGAAAGTTTTTACCATCCGAATCCTTTTTAAACGATGAATTTAGACAACTGCGGACAACAGCAGTTTTCCTTCCTGGAATCTTCCTTGCCATCGCGGCCTTTTTATTACACATCATCTCCAATCGTCTCATCACAAAAGAAAGAGAACAAATTGCAACCTTACGCGCATTAGGATACACTGCCTTACAAATTGTTTTCCATTATCTAAAACTCATTTCCTTTATCACTGCAATTAGCAGTATGTTAGGAATTTTCATTGGGTACATTCTTGGAAATGCGATGACAAACCTATATGGAGAATTTTATAAATTCCCCCATTTGGTTCCTGTATTCCCGCCTCTTTTGATGTTCTTTAGTTTTTTCTTTGGAATCTTCATTGGCGGGATCGGCACTCTTTTTTCCTTATACAGCATCATCAAACTAGACCCAGCTCAAGCCATGCGCCCTGCTCCACCAGGGAAATATTCCATCGCATTTTGGGAATCATGGATCACTGATCTACAAACCATCCAAAGGATGGTACTCCGAAACTTATTCAAAAGGCCCATGCGGACACTCTTAACGATTCTTGGATTATCCACATCCATTATGATCATGATCATTGGAAACTTCATCCAAGATACAGTTGGTTCACTTTTGGATTTGCAGTTTAATACCATCCAACGTGAGTCACTGACATTAACATTTCGGAATCCCATCCATGAGTCTGTTTTATTCGAACTGAAAGAGATGGATGGAGTTTTCCTTGCGGAAGGGCAAAGGTCCATTCCGATTAAGATGACAAAGGACAGGAAGAGTAAAGATATAGTCCTCACAGGCCTTCCCGATCATTCCGAATTAAGAAAAATTCTCGGACAAGATTTAAAACCCTTACAAATTCCAATTTCTGGAATCATGGTAAACCAAGACTTAGCAAAACGGATGGACATCCGTATGGGTGAAACGATTCAAATCGAAACTCTTGATGGAGAAAAAAAGAAATTTTCTGTCCAAGTCACATCCTTTGCCAATGAAATTTTGGGACAAGGTGTATTCATAAACAAAGAGAATTTGAATCGAATCTTAGAAGAAGGAAATCTCATTAATATTGCTTTGTTAAAAACAGATCCAAACAAAGACATTGAGTTAATCAAAGAATTTAAAGATGATCCTTTAGTGATTGGTCTTTTTTCCAAAACAGCAATCCTAAAAGGGTTCCAGGAAGTGATGCAGAGATCGTTACAATCTACTTCTGTTATCATCCTCATTTTTACTGTCATCATTTCGATTGGAGTGATCTACAATACGGCAATGATCACTCTCTCCGAAAGGATTTATGAATTAGGAAGTTTGCGGATCTTAGGATTCACGTTAAAAGAGGTATTTGCCATCATTGCTTGGGAATTATCATGGCAAATTCTATGTGCCATTCCCATCGGGTGTTTCTTTGGATACCAATTGGCAAATGTAATTTTAAATAGTAATGAGACAGAAGGATTCAAAATTCCCGCCACGATTTACCCTTCCACATATTATTATTCAATCCTACTTGCTTTAATCACAGCGGGGATTAGCTATTTGATTGTATTTAGGAAATTAAAAACCATGGATTTATTAAGTGTTTTAAAGGTAAGGGAATAAAAGATGCAAATGGATTTCGTAGAAATATTAAAATCTAAGAATGCAAAGATTGGGATTGGAGTATTATTGCTTGTTGGTTTCTCCTTCTTAATTTTACGCAAGAATCCCAAACCAGTTGAGATCTCCCAAGTATCCAAAGGAACGTACCAACAAATCCTTTCCGTCCAAGGGAAATCAAAGATCAAAGAATTATATACTGTGTATTCGCCCGTGAATGGGGTGATGCGAAGGGTAGAACTCCATGCGGGTGACCAAGTGAGGAAAGGTATGACCCTACTCACTGTTGATTGGGACATTGTCAAAACTGTGAAAGCCAATACGAATGGCCAAATCCTAAAAGTATACAGAGAGAGTGCTGGTCCCGTTGCCATGGAGGAAAGAATCTTAGAGTATGGCGATCTTTCCAAACTAGAAATAATAGCCTATATCTTAACGGAAGACATGCCAGAATTGACATTAGGTGATCCTGTGAATCTGTCTGGATTTGGCGAACAAATCTTAAAAGGGAAAATCGCAAACATTGAACCCGCAGCCATTACGAAGGTTTCTTCTCTTGGAGTGGAAGAACAAAGAGTTCCTATATCAATCGCATTTGATCCTCCGAGTGGAATGGGTGATGGTTATGAATTAGAATGTAAGATCATTCTCTTCGAAAAACCAAACTCCATTCTCATACCAAGTTCAGCACTCTTCCGCCAAGATGACAAATGGGCTGTTTATACTGTTGAGAAGAAAAAAGCAAAATTACGATTTGTAAACGTAGAAAACCAAAGTGAAGGGATTAGTCTCATCAACGATGGTTTGAAGGAAGGAGAATCCATCATTTTGTATCCAGGTGATGGAATCTCTGATGGCACAAAAGTTGTCGCGGAGTAACGCTTAATTGCCTTTGGGAAGAGTGAAGTAAAATTTAGATCCCTTCCCTACTTCACTCTCCACAAAAATTTTCCCATGGTTTTTTTCGATAAATTCCTTACATAGGATCAAACCAAGAGTTGTACCTCTTTCGCCTAAGGTTCCTGGCATACTTTTTTGTTTGGCATCAATTTGAAAAAACGTACTTCGAATTTCATCTGATATTCCTGTCCCAAAATCTTCTACTTGAATGGATACATTTCCATCCTTTGGTTCTGCAGTGATCTTTACTTCCCCACCAACATGAGAATACTTAATCGCATTAGAAACTAAATTTCTTAATATCGTTTCTAACATATTCTCATCAGCAAAAACATAAATATCATTCCCGACTAAATTCTGAACCCGAATCCCTTTATTTGATGTCATAAACGTAAAGTAAGAGATAACAGTATCCACAGATGTCTTCACGGATACATTCTCTGGTAAAAATGATATCTCATTGGTTTGAGACCTAGCCCAAGTTAATAAATTTTCAAGTAAGGCATACACTTCACCTGAGGATTGGTATAAAATATTCAGATCATTTCGCATTCGTTTGGGAGACCTGGTTTCCATATCTTCCAATATCATGCCAATGAATGTATTCATCCCACCAATAGGACCCTTTAGATCATGAGATATGATGGAGAAAAATTTATCTTTTGTTTGGTTTAATAATTGTAGTTCCTTAAAATAACGATTCATCTCCTCTTCTGATTTTTTCCTGCCATCAATATCACGAGAGACACCGAGTAATTCTATTTCTGAATTTTGGTTCTTTTGAAAGACGGTATTTGCTTCAATCCAAATCGTAGATCCATCCTTTCGCACTAACTCAAGTTCGTAGGCATAAGGGATTTTCATACTGGAAGTACGAAAATCATTCATACGAGGGATTAACAATTCCTTCAATTGCAAATAAGAATCTTGTGTATATGCATTCGATAGGTGGTGATCTGATGCTTCCTGGATGGAATACCCTGTCACTTGCGTAATGGAAGGACTCACATAGGTAAACTTTTCTAAATCAAAATTCCATACCCAAATGATATCAGTCGAATTTTCGGCGAGCGATTTGTATTTCTCTTCATCTTGGATTTGTCCTTTGATAAAGATATCAATGCACATTAATAAAAAACCAAATGTGATGAGGACAGAGATAATATAAAAAAATAAATAGGTAATGTCTTGGATTGGCCCTTTCCCAAATGCAATTTGAGTGACTGAGACTTCCGTAAATGTATAAACAAGAACTCGGCCAAAAAGAAATAAACCGCTAAAGAGGAAAAAATAAAATATAAAATTCCCTGTTAGTCGTTGTCTTTTGTTCTCAACATAGATCGTTTTTGCTGTGAGAAAAAAATAAACGCTCGGAAAGAAAGAAAGAATCGAGATCCGGTATTGTGGTGGGAATGTTGAAAACTGATAGAGTACAAGTGTTCCAAACAGTACTGCCGCAAAGAAGATTCCTACTTTCCAATTTGCTTTTTTCCCAAATAAATTCACAATGATAACATGATAAGACACAATCGATAAGAATATGAAGGTATTACCAAAACTAATGGATACCCAATCAGGGACTTGGCCCCGAAGAGCGCCCATGACAATCCAGCCAAAACCTTGCAACAAAGTCGCAAGGGACCAAGCCTTCACCATCCTGAGTTTTTTAAAATAATAACCCGAAGCAAACCATAGGCCAGCCGACATCAAAAGACATCCGACGATATTAATAAAAACAACGGTTCTAGGATCTAAATTCATGAAGTGCGAAAGGATAACGAGTATTTGTATAGAAAATTGAAAAGAGGCGAAACGCAACTCATTTTAAAGACTAAGCAGATAATATGTTTTGAATCAGAATGATTCCAATCTAGTAGTTCCACTAAGGATAGAGTAAAACCAATTTAAGTCAAACGAGTGTTATAAAACAAACGATGGAAGAGGATTGTAAGTGATTCTCTAAATTGCTCTGTTTGCTTCTCTTTTGTTCTACCATTCAATCGTTTACGTGGCTTGTTGGAAACAGAGAGTGCGTTCCCATGAATGAAATCAACCAAAATGTCCCTGGTGAGTTCTGGATCCTCGTAGGGACTTGAGGCTTGGATCAAATCCAAGATCATATCATTTAACAGTCTCACTGCCGGGTATTCCTCGTTTGGACTTTGGATCAGGTATAAAGACAAATCAATGTATTGGATAAAAAAGGATCGATACTCTATAAGCACTGATTCCAATTTTTCTTTCTCTTTCGCTTTTGTTTCCTCCAATTGTAATCCCTCATAAAATTTGCGAAAGACTACATCCACAAGCTCGGCCAAAAGTTGGTCTTTATTTTTAAAATAATAGTAAATGGTCATCGGATCGATTGCTAATTTTTCAGCGAGTTTTCGCATACTGAAGGACTTTAATCCTTCTTTTTTTAGCAAACGTAAGGCTTGATTTGTGATTTTTTCTTTCATTTTCTAAATATTTCTACAGTGTAGAAATATGATATCATTAAAAGCATATATTGCAACTAGCCTAGACGGATTGATTGCAAAAAAAGATGGATCCGTCGACTGGCTTCACTCGGAAAAATACCATCTGGAAAATGAAGACTTCGGATACGAGAAGTTTATGGAAACAATCGATTGTATCGTGATGGGTCGGATTACATTTGAAACCGTCTTACAGTTCGAACCCTATCCATTCGAAGGCGTACCTGTCATCGTGGTATCAAACAATCCAAACTACCAAATCGAATCGAAACATCAGATTTCAATTTTCACACGCTCGTTTCGAGAACTCATAGCTTTTCTCGAATCGAATCAGTACCAAAATGTCTATGTGGACGGTGGGAAACTAATTCAATCATTTCTTAAGGAATCCCTATTGGATGAAATCACAATCACTCAAATTCCAATAGTACTTGGAAGTGGGATCCCACTCTTTAATGGTATTGAGAGAGAGATTGATCTGAAACATAGAAAAACACAAACCTTTCCGAATGGATTTGTCCAAACTGAATATGAGATAGTGAAATAAGGAATGTTATGTGCAAGGACGGTCAAGTGAACGTTAAATATTAAAATTCCTAATTTAAGACGACAAAGAAAGACAATTTCTACAGGAAAATCAATTGACAAAAGTGGTCACAATGGTCACAATTTAATATTATGATATCGGTCGGAATTCGCGAATTAAAATCTCACCTTAGCCAGTATATCGAATTAGTTAAAAATGGCGAAAATGTGCTCATTACAGAGCACAACAGAGTGGTTGCAGAACTCAAATATCCCGAAAAAGAAAACTCCGACAATAATGTACAAAAAATTCTGAATCAACTTGCAAGCGAAGGAAAATTAATTCCTGCTAAACGAAAATCTACACAAATCAGTAAAATTCAAAAACAAAACCTAACTCATAAAAAACAAGGAGATTGGTGGGCCTTATACCAAGACTCAAAAGAAGATAAGTTTTAATATAAATGATCTACTATATTGAAACTAGTATTATACTTTCTATCATTCTAGGGGATCATTTTAACGATAAGGCAGTAAAAATTTGGAATGCTCCTAGCGAAAAAGTGAGTTCTATCCTTACCCTAATAGAAGCGACTATTGTTTTAAGAAGATTCTTTAAAAATAACAAAAAGAACCTTTCTGCGCAATGGCTTTCGAAGCATGAAAAACTACTAAAAGAATTACTTTCTGAATGTTCCTTAATGAAAATTGACGAGAGTATTCAATCAATCATTGAATTAAAGAAGGAAATTTCAGATTGTAGGTCTTTAGATGGTATCCATGTTGCAACTGCAATTTTTTTAAAAGATGTTATGCATTCATCAACCTTTGCATTTCATAGTTTTGATACTAGAGTCAATGAAGTAGCGGCAAAATTCGGATTAAAACCAGACGTCGTATAATATCGCGGAAAAGCTGTAGTACGGGACTTAAAGCTAGGGAACATCGTCTCTCTTAAATCATATGCGCAAAGACGAAAAAAACTTAAGTCTGACAAAAAAAATAGGACTTGACTGTAATACACTTCCGTATTACATTTTTAAATTATGATCAGCCTACGCCTGCCCCCAGAACTAGAAAGAAAACTAGATTCATTTGCAAAATCTGAAGGGAAAAGTCGCACAGAAATAGTGAAGGAATCTATTCTGCACTATATCAAAAGTCGTGGGGATAACAAAACTCCCTATGAATTAGGTTTAGATTTGTTTGGAAAATATGATTCTGCGAATTCTGATTTAGCTCAGAATCGAAAAGCTTACCTACAGAAAGCAATCGGAAAGAAGAATGAAAAACGTAGCTCTCATTGATTCCGGTCCTATCATTGCGTTATTCAATTCGAAAGATAAGTTCCACAAACAGACTCTAAAATTTCTTAAATCTTATCATGGTGAATTAGTTTCTTCGTGGCCAGTGATTACCGAAGTTATATATCTGCTTTCTTTCTCAGTTGAAGCACAATCAGACTTTCTTGAATGGATTGAAAGAGGAAGTATCAAAATATTTGATTTAAATATCGAGGATCTTAAATATATTAAAAATCGAATGAGAAAGTATTCAGATCTACCTATGGATTTAGCTGATGCTTCCTTAATGTGTATTTCGGAAAAAATGGGAATCGAACGAATCGTTAGTATTGATTCAGACTTTTCGACTTACAAAAACTTAAAAGGGAAATTTTTACAAAACCTTTTTAAAGTTTAAATCCGACCAAGTGCATAACAGCATTTTGAGAAGGTGCACATAAGATAGAAATAGACTCATGCAAAAAATCCTTTCCCCACATGACGAAAGACTCACCGATTATTCGCTTCTGAAATCGAAGGAATCCCCTTCTGATACATTCGTTGCGGATCATGAAAAAACAGCCGTTAGATTACTTTTATCAGATTTTGAAGTCCAATCTGTTTTTTGCACAGAGAAATATTGGCAAAAACACAAAGACCTCATCACATCCAAATTACAAAATGAAGAGATGTGTTTTGTTGCCGATAAATCCATCTTTGAAGAAACCATTGGGTTCCATGTGCACCAAGGGTTTATGGCAGTTGGGAAACAAAAATGGGTAAAAGAAGAAGACCTAACGTTTCCCATCCTCATGCTCAATGCAATCGTTGATAGTGAAAATATAGGCTCCATCCTTCGCAGTGCAGCAGCATTTGGCATCCAATCGGTTCTATTCGATACCAAGTCAGCCTCACCCTACCTAAGACGTTCTGTCAGAGTCTCCATGGGTGCAATCTTCCAATTGAAGGTAGCAAAATCAGCCAACCTACCCGAATCGATTCACCGAATGAAGAAGAGGTCTGCGAAAGTGATCGCACTCGCCCTTCCCAAGGAAAATTCAGATCACATTCCAAAAACAAAAACCATCCAAGAGATGGGAAAACAAGAGAACCTCGTCCTCATCATTGGCAATGAAGCAAATGGGATTGAAGAAAGTGTAATCGATGCATCGGATATGATTGGTTACATCCCTATGAAAAACAAAATCGATTCCCTAAATGTATCGCATGCCTTGGCTGTGGCACTTTCACACCTTCTTTAAATCTTAGTTATCCCAATCCCAAAAAAAATCTTTATTCGTCATTTCTGGTTCCGTGTTTTCTTTCGGTGCATTGGGAGAAGGATTGGCATCATCTAAATCACGATTGGCATTTTCTAAATCTAATGTTTCTTTTAACCAATATTCTTCTGTTCCGAAATGAGGGAAAAGAGAGGGAAACGATGGGTCTTCCCAACGTTTTCCAATCCATGCTGCATAATGGATGAATCGAATGATTCGCAATGGTTCAATTAATTTGAGCCAATTTTCATCAAAGTCTGCAAACATACAGTAACCAGCAAAAAAATCAAAGAACTCATGTTTACGATCTGCTTCCCCAAACGGAAGTAACATCCAAAAATCTTGAACAATGGGTCCATGTAAAAAATCATCAAAATCTAAAATGCTAAATCCATCGGGAGAGATTAATAAATTCCCTTTGTGACAATCGCCATGAATCCTTTGGGAAGGGATATGGTATTCTTTTGTCAGTGATTCAAAAACTGCAAAGGCACTGCGTGCATTTGTTTCGTACCGTTCCGCCAAAGTTTGATTCGTGATGAATTTTTGATCCAAGATATATTGCAGCGCAGTGAGTCCATAACTTGGTATATCAAGTGATGGTCTACTTTTGATTTGACTTCGTTTCCCAACAGAATGGATCCTTCCGAGGAGTGCTCCCACTCGTTCCAAATCGTTTGATTGGATTTCTTCTACAATCCTTCCATTGCGTAAAGGCCAAATGGCAAAGTAAATTCCTTCCCATTCGAAGAGTGTTTTTCCATCAATTGCGATCGGTGCAAGAACAGGGATTTCTTCTGCCGCTAACTCTTGTAAAAAAGCATGTTCTTCTAGGATTTGTTTTTGGTTCCATTTCCCTGGTCGATAGAATTTAACAACAATCCTTCCAGCTTTTGCCGTTTCGATATCGTAAACACGATTCTCAACACTATTTAATACAAAATACCTCCCGGTTGTTTCATACCCAAGGGATTCGATCGCATTTAAAATCGTATCGGGGGTTAATTGGTAAAAGGAATGATGGAGGTTCAAGTGGATAATCAGATATGTTAGCTAACGATTTTATTTCGTCCAGAAGACTTTGCTTCGTATAAATTTTTATCCGCGATTTTTAACAATTCTTGGTTCGATTGGAAGTCCGATAATTCTCCGCCAGCAACTCCACCACTAAAGGTAAAATGGAAAACTTGGTCCGTATCCGATTTCATTTCCAGTTTGGAAACATTCTCTCTCACGCGGTCTAAGATTCTTGTCGCATCGGCAACGCTCGTTTCTGGGAAGAGGATGACAAACTCTTCCCCTCCAAACCGAGAGATGATATCTGATTTACGAAAACTTGTTTTTAATTCATGGGCCAATTGTTTGATCACTTGGTCTCCAATTTCGTGACCAAATGTGTCGTTGATATTCTTAAATTTATCGAGATCAATCATAGCCAATGATAATAGGCTATTATGCCTTTTGCAACGTTGGAATTCCTGTTCGATCCTTTCTTCCATATAACGTCTATTATATAGATTGGTCATCACATCTCGGATCGCAGTTTCACGCAATTGGTCATGTAACGCTTTGATTCGTAAGGCACTAAAAATTCTTGCAAGTAATTCGATTTCTTTGGCAGGTTTTGTGATGTAGTCTGTTGCCCCTGCCTCTATCGCGATTTTAAAATATTCGGGTTCTGTATGGCCTGTTACCATAATGATGGGAAGCCAACCAACGGGAGAAGTAGAAAGTATATCAGAAATTAAATCGATACCATTGCCATCCGGTAATTCCCAATCGAGTAATACTACATCGATTGGTTCACTGAGAATTTTTTCACGTGCCTCAGAAATGGTTTCAGCTTCAATCGCGATGTAACCATTTTTGGTAATCCAGCGACTGAGAACTTTCCGTTGCAGTTCAGAATCTTCAATGATAAGGATTTTTCTCTGACCTTTCGGCATTCACCTATCGTTTACTTTTTCTTTTTTTTACCTAGTATTTTTTCTACTTCACCAGGTTCCATTGGAACTTTTACAATGGTCCCACCTTCTTTTCTGACTTGGTCTAAATCAACAACTGCTCCCGACAACAACCTTGCCGCCTTCTTAGAGTTATCCTTCACACCATAGACAACCCATTTACCACCTTCAAGGGATAACACTAAATACGTACAATCAGCTGCTGCCAAAATCGAATGCGCAGAGATCTGTGCCATAAATTCATAACTGAGCACAATACCTGTTCCCACAGCGACACCCGAAGGCACACCAATCGCTTTGCCTAATTGGTAGACTCCATAACCCGTACCCACTCCAAACGAAGCAACAGAGCCAACTACACCCACTGTGCCGGACGTAGCCTTGGTGGAAGCATAGGTGACCACCTCAGTGGTGCCAGAAGCCCCAGCAACAGCTCCTCCTGCGACTGTACCCGTTACAGCAAGCCCTCCTCCTAAAACCGTTTGGCCTGCGGTCACACCCACATAACTCATAGGAGCAAGGATGTACTTACCAGATGACTCAGTGACAAAGGCAGCCGACTTCACAGAATAAGCAGATGACTTTCTAGACATAGCGGATGTGACTTTCGCACCCTTATCGAGCGATTGGACAGATTCATGTACCACAACTTCTGTACTATTGATGATGGAACCGAGAACCAGTTCAATACTTGGTGCTGTCAGATACACAACACCTTTTCCTGTTAATGTAATTGTCTCAACTAAACCATACATGGTGGTACCAGCTGCATTCGTACCTAGGGCAACAGGATAAATGAGTCCATTCCAAGTCACATACCCTACGGATAATAAAGCAAACTTACTGATCGGTTTGATGATACTGTCATATAATATTGCTTTGGTGGCTCTGGAAAAAGATTTGAGTAAAGCAGTCGGGATCCCTTCATCTTTGTCAGCAATGGCTTCAATTTCTCCCTTAGCTTTCCCTAACTCTTCTTTTGTATCTTTTCCATATTGGAAAATGGTTTCTTTCCAACTTCCAAATATACTTTCAGAAACAGCGGATCGAATCTCATTGATTTCAGAATTTCGACTAAAGAATCCACCTTTTCGAAAGTCTTCGTAGGATTCATTCCAAGAATTTTTTAATGCTTCATCTAAGTCAATGTAACCATACACAGTGGATTCAAAATCCTTTTGGAAATTCTCTTGGTACTTTTGGAATCTTTTTTTGGCAGAGGGAGATGTATCCTTTGGCATCTCTCGATTGAGTTGCATCTCTGCCCATTCATCCCACTCTTTGCGAATCTCCGCTGATTTGGCAATCACTGCTTCGTGACTTTGTTTCCCTCGATCAAAGGATGATCCGATAAGTCCATAGGATTCCGCAACCGACGCATACATGATGAAGAGTCCAGGTTTCGTTGCGTTTTCACTTAAGAACTTCTGAACTTGTTCTCCCTTGTCATTGATGTTCCCTGCAGCTTTCCAACTCATCTTTGTTCCGTTTTTGACAACCACAACTGATTCAGATGCTTTGAGGATTGATTTGGAAAATTGTTCGGCAGCAAAATCATACCGCCTTCCAAGAACCGTAATTGATGCTTCTTCCATCGGAGGGATAAACTTAATGCTTGTACCTTTCACAGGCAATGCACCTTGGTAGTACAAAGAGCTATGACCTTCGATCACAAGTTTTTTGGTATTCTTTAATGGATCTTCTGCTTTCTTATCCGAGCTTGCACAATACGAAATGGAAAAACATAATATGAGTCCAAGGATTGGTTTTTTAATTTGATTGAATTTCATTTCGCTTGCGCCTCTAATTTTTTGGAACGTTTCAGTTGTTCTGACATCTCAGCATCTAATACTTTTTTGATGAGTTTAGGATCATCTGATAGGATTTTCACTTTCCCTTTCTTTTTGGCTTCTTCTAAGTTGATCACAGTACCTGTTGGGATATCCTCTTCATCCAAATAATTTCCTTTTACATAGGCAATCACAACCCTTGGTCCATCATACATGATGAGGATTGGTCCATCCACGGCAGTGAGTAAAAT
>Ga0208243_1000175_pt1 | contig 48641 bp, 49 predicted proteins | sample Subbio2Aug_QV12A_FD_184826 | JGI IMG/M metagenome (GOLD analysis project Ga0208243, IMG submission 184826) | Serpentinite rock and fluid subsurface biosphere microbial communities from McLaughlin Reserve, California, USA - CR12Aug_QV12A (SPAdes) | ecosystem: Environmental > Terrestrial > Deep... | reverse complement strand
AATAAAGTAGATGTGGGGCAAACACTTTATATATTTTCTTTTCTAAGAACGTATCGTTTGATTTGATTGGACAATATTAGCAAAAACACCGATTAAAATACAAATAAAATCGATGAAATACACTTTTATAATATTAATATAAGATATATTCTTACAATATTGCAGTTCGTCGATATTTTTTTAAGACATAAAAAAACCACTCGCTTTGGAGTGGTTATTTGGTGAGTCGGAATCGGTTAAGCCGACTTATAAATTCTGTTTATAGGAATGGAATGACCTTGCTTCAAAATAACGCGTTCATCGGTAACTGCCCAAACGGTAGTTTCTACCACTTTTTTAGACTCGTTATCTTCAAAATAAATTCTGATTTTTGAATGTTCTAAATTACCCAGCGCTAATGCCCTGTCTAATTCTAATTGGCGTTGCTGAACTTCTTCGCGTGTGGCTAAAACATCTGCTTGTGGGAAAGAAAGAAGATGGATAACTTCTTTCTGAATAGTTTCAAAATTGGGTTTCATAATACTGGTATTAAGTTAGTAAATAGATTTATGGGTAGTTTAAAAGTAATAAAATATCTTTGTCTGCCAAGAAAAAAAACAAAAAAATCATTTTATAAATTGACTGCAACACTCTCAAATTCAATACTAACTATCGCCATTAACAGCAAAGGGGCTGAACTCATTTCCATTCAAAATAACCTAACCAAACGCGAATACCTTTGGGAAGGAAACCCCGAATACTGGGGCAAACACTCGCCTATTCTATTTCCTGTTGTTGGTACTCTAAAAAACAACGCTTACCAACTCAATGGCCAAAATTACACCTTACCGCGTCACGGATTTGCCAGAGATTGTGAATTTGAAATCATTAGCCAAGAAGCTCATAAAATCATTTTTTCCTTACAAGAAAATACTGCATCATTGGCGGTTTATCCTTTTGCCTTTGAGTTGCAAGTCAGTTATACTTTAATTGAAAATGAGTTGGTTGTGCGTTATCTGATCCGAAACAAGAGCCAATCTACCATGCCGTTTTCTATAGGCGGACATCCGGCTTTTGCTTTGAAAAATGCTTTTACGGATTATAGTTTGCTATTCGAAAAAGAAGAAAATTTGATTAGTTATCCTTTAGAAAACGATTTGATTTCGGATAAAACAGCAATCGTAGAACTGCAACAAAACGCACTGCCGTTACGCTATTCGTTGTTTGAAAAAGATGCCTTGGTCTTTAAAAGTATGGCATCGAAACAAATACAACTCTTGGAAAATAATGTTCCTATACTCCATTTCAAATACCCCGATTTTCCTCATTTCGGGATTTGGACAAAAGTCGGCGCGCCATTCATTTGCTTAGAACCTTGGCTGGGTTATGCAGACACTGTAGCCGCTAATGGAAATCTGATGGAAAAAGAAGGCATTACATTATTAGAAGCTAATTCGGAAAAAGAAATCAGCTTTAGTGTAGAAATTATATAAATTTACCAAAAACGATTGTCATGCTTACCATCAACTTCCACCCTTTTCAAAACCTCGAAACTGAACGACTGTTATTACGCCGACTAAATCCAAACGACGTAGCAGAAGTATTCGCCATGCGAAGTAATCCGGAAGTGATGCAATACATTCCGAGACCAATATTGAAAAGCCAAGAAGAAGCCTTAGCTCATATTGCTATGATTGATGAAAAAATCGAAAACAATACCGGTATCAATTGGGGCATTACCGTTAAAGGCGAGGATAAAATTATGGGCATCATTGGCCATTATCGCATCCAACCCGAAAACCATCGGGCGGAAATCGGCTATATGTCGCTGCCCGAATACAATGGAAAAGGCTACATTTCAGAAGCCATAAAAGCAGTTGTTGCTTACGGATTTGAGCAAATGAATTTACACTCCATAGAAGCGGTAATCGATCCCGGAAACACAGCTTCAGAAAAAGTATTGCTGAAAAACGGCTTCGTTAAAGAAGCACACCTATTGGAAAACGAATTGTGGGAAGGCAAATTTTGGGATACCGTGATTTATTCTTTATTAAAAAGAAACTTCAAACCGTAATAGTATTATCCGAGTTTCGGTAACGTTTTAATATAGAGTGTTTCCACTTGCTTTCGCGCCCATTCGGTTTTGCGTAAAAAAGTCAAACTCGACTTAATGCTGGGCTCATGGTTAAAACACCTGATTTTGATTAATTCCCCCAAAGTATCAAAACCGTAATATGCCACCAGCTGCTCTAACATAAGTTGTAAGGTAACACCGTGAAGCGGGTTGTTTGGGTGTTTATTTTCCATGCGGTAAAGGTAAAAATAAAAACCGCCTGTCACAACACAAGCGGTTTAAACTCCGATTAAATCGGAACTAACTTATAACTATTAACTATAAAATTAAAACACAAATTTAAATCCGAATGACAATGGAGTAGTCAAGTTTGGCATACTACCACCTAAGGCATTAACATAAATCGGATCTGCAGTAGCAACGTGCGCTAAAGAGAAATTATTTACTGTTGTTTTATCACCTCCATCAGGTTTGATAGTAGTTGAAGTGAAATTGGCTAAGTCATAAGAAAACTCTACTGAGAAATTCTTTGTTACGAAGAAATCAATACCACCCGACATAGCTACTCCAAATTGAGTTACTTTAGTGTCAGCCTCTTTTTCTTTACCGGTAATGATTGGTGTAGCCAATTGTCCGAAGAAATAGAAGTTACCGGCGATATTCCAATATTTTCTAACCAATGGCTCAACTACTACTAAATTAGTATTGGCATTAGTTACAGAACCGGTTTCAGATTTGATATTCATAATACCAACACCTGCTCCAACAGCTACTGAAGGAGTAACAAACGTTCCTACGATTGGAATTACAGACAAATTAGTGGCTTTGTCATCACCTGTTTTAGTTTGTTGGTAACCAAATTGAGAAGTGGCAAACCAAGCGCCTTGTAATCCTTTACTTTGTTCTTGTGCTTGAGCAGTTAAACCAAAGAATGCTAAACCTGCTACTAATAATAATTTTTTCATTTTGATTGTTAGTTTAAAATTATACCCCAAAATTAAGGGGAAGAATTCAGCCAAAAACTGATATAAATCATAGTTTAAACATTTTTTTTATTGATAATTTCACACTTTTTACCTACTAAATTTCCGCTTTTGTTCATACATTTGCCGTCCGATGTTGAAAACCGTTAACATACTTAATAAGAGAGCCAAGTTTGATTACGAAATAATCGAAACTTACACAGCCGGTATTGTTTTAACCGGAACAGAAATTAAATCGATTCGTTTGGGAAAAGCCAATATCACAGAAGGTTTCTGTGAATTTCACAACGGAGAATTGTTTGCCATCAATACCCAAATTGATGAATACCTTTATGGAAATCAATTCAACCACAAAGCCAAGAGCGAGCGAAAACTGTTGCTCAACAAAAGAGAATTAAAAAAACTCGAAAGAAGTATCGACACTAAAGGATTGACCATTATTCCTTTAAAATTGTTTACCAACGAAAAAGGTTTGGCTAAATTAGATATTGGTCTTTGCCGCGGAAAGAAAACCTACGACAAAAGAGAAAGTTTAAAAGAGCAAGATGTAAAGCGTGATTTAGACCGAATCAAAAAATCGTTTTAATTCTTATCTTCCAATAAAGGCACAAAGCGAAATTCTCCAAACTCGTGTTTTTCAAATTGGGTTTCGTTTTTGCGAATCAACATCGTCATAATTTGTTCACCTTCGCCCAAAGGAATCACCAACCTACCTCCTATTTTTAATTGCGCCATTAAAGGTTTTGGTATAATTGGCGCACCGGCGGTTACTATTATACTGTCGAAAGGCGCAAAATTCGGCAACCCTTTATAACCGTCGCCAAAAGACAAATGCTTCGGACGAATGCCCATTTTAGGCAGCAAAGCCGAAGTAATTTTAAAGAGTTCATTTTGTCTTTCTACCGAATATACTTTGGCGCCCATAGCTACCAAAACGGCAGTTTGATAACCCGAACCGGTACCGATTTCCAAAATTTTATCGTCTTTTTTAACTTGTAACAATTGGGTTTGAAAAGCCACTGTATAAGGCTGTGAAATGGTTTGCCCGGCGGCAATGGGAAACGCCTTGTCCTGGTATGCAAAATCTTCAAAACTGGAATTCAAAAACAAATGTCGAGGAATACGCTTAATGGCTTCCAATACATTTTTATCGGTAATGCCCTTTTCTTCCAGCAACTTGGCCAGTTTATTTCGCAATCCTTGATGTTTAGCGGTATCTTTCAATTGGGGTAATGATTTATCGGGTAAAAATAGAAGTAAAAAATCCAATAAACAAATTCTGATTCCCGATAAATTTTTATCCCGAAGTTTCGGGACTTAAACTTTTAAACTTTAAACTAAAATGCTACTTTTGATAAAATTTATTTTTATGCTAAAAGTTGGCGTTTTAGGTGCCGGTCACCTTGGAAAAATACACTTGCGATTATTACAACAATCTGAAAAATATGAATTAGTCGGCTTTTACGATGAAAACCATGAATATGCCGAGAAAATTGCAGCCGAGTTTGGCTACAAGCGTTTTGACACCATTGCTAAATTGATCCATGCGGTTGATGTGATCGACATTGTTACGCCAACGCTTTCTCATTACAAATGTGCTAAAGTTGCCATCAAATCGGGGAAACACGTTTTTATCGAAAAACCGATTGCCACTACTGTGGAAGAAGCGGAGGAAATTATCGCTTTGGCTGCAGCATACAATGTAAAAGGTCAAGTGGGTCATGTGGAGCGATTCAATCCGGCTTTCATTGCCGTAAAAAATCAAATCGACAATCCGATGTTTATTGAAACGCATCGTTTGGCCGAATTCAATCCACGCGGGACTGATGTTCCTGTTGTATTAGATTTAATGATACACGACATTGATGCGATTTTAAGCGTAGTACAATCGAAAGTAAAATCGGTACATGCCAGCGGTGTTTCGGTATTGAGTCAATCACCTGATATTGCCAATGCCCGTATCGAATTTGAAAACGGTTGTGTGGCCAATATTACTTCGAGTCGCATTTCCATGAAAAACATGCGCAAGTCGCGTTTTTTCCAAAAAGACGCTTACATCTCGGTGGACTATCTCGACAAGATTTGTGAAGTTGTAAAAATGAAAGACGCACCTGAAGTACCGGGCGATTTTGATATGATTCTGCAAAATGCCGAAGGCGAACGAAAGCAAATTTATTTCAACAATCCCGATGTAGCACCCAATAATGCTATTTTGGACGAATTGGAAACTTTTGCCGACGCTATCAATAACAACACTACACCGATAGTAACCTTGGAAGACGGAACGGAAGCGTTACGCGTGGCTTATATGATTATTGATTCGATGAACGAAAAATAGTTTGTTTAGTATAAACAACTTTAAACCTTAAACATCAAACAAACCAAACTAACATAATGAATACAATAGCTGTAATTGGTGCCGGAACTATGGGTAACGGAATTGCCCATACCTTTGCACAAAGCGGATTTACCGTAAAATTAATTGACATCTCTGAAAAATCGTTGGAAAAAGGTATGGCTACTATAGCCGCTAACCTTGACCGAATGGTAACCAAAGGAACCATTACCGAAGACGACAAACACAAAACCATAGGCAACATTATTACTTATACCGATATTAAAGACGGTGTGGTTGGTTGTGATTTAGTAGTGGAAGCAGCTACCGAAAACGTAGGATTAAAATTGAACATCTTCAAACAGTTGAGCGATGTTTGCAACCACAACGTCATTTTAGCCACCAATACTTCTTCTATTTCCATCACACAAATTGCCGCTCAAGTAGTTCATCCGGAAAGAGTTATCGGAATGCACTTTATGAATCCGGTGCCGATTATGAAATTGGTAGAAATCATTCGCGGCTACAATACTTCCGATGAAGTGACGAAAATCATCATGGAGTTATCGGTTAAATTGGGTAAAACCCCAACAGAAGTTAACGATTATCCGGGCTTTGTGGCCAACAGAATCCTAATGCCGATGATAAACGAAAGTATCGAAACCTTATACAATGGCGTTGCCGGTGTAAGCGAAATTGATACTGTAATGAAATTAGGAATGGCACATCCTATGGGACCATTACAACTGGCCGACTTTATTGGATTAGACGTTTGTTTGTCTATTCTTAACGTAATGTACGACGGATTCAAAAACCCGAAATACGCGCCTTGTCCACTGTTAGTGAATATGGTGATGGCCGGAAAACTCGGTGTAAAATCCGGTGAAGGTTTCTATGATTATTCTGAGTCCAAAAAAGCAGAGAAAGTTTCGAAGCAGTTTGCATAAAGTAAAAAGCCATAAGGGATAAGGGAAAGAGTTTGAACTTATCCTTTTCTACTTATCTCTTTCAACTCAAAAAAAAAAATGAGCAAAATAATCCCTTTCAAAGCCGTTCGTCCTACACCGGATAAAGTAGCGTTGGTGACTTGCCGCAATTACGACGATTACAGTTCGGCCGAGTTGGCCGCTTGGTTGAGTTTTAATCCGTATTCGTTCTTGCACGTGATTCATCCCGCCTACATGTATTCGCAAAAAATTACTTTAGACAAACGCTTCAAAGGTGTAGCCCACAAGTACCAGGATTTTAAAGATGATGGTATTTTTATACAGGAAGAAAAAGCGGTTTTTTTCTTGTATGAAATCCAAACAAAAACACAGTCTTTTACCGGTATAGTGGCAGGAACTTCAATTGAAGATTACAAGAAGAACGTGATCAAAAAACACGAAGACACCTTGCAATACCGCGTAGAATACTTCAAGGATTATTTACACCAAACAGGCTTTAATACCGAACCGGTTTTAATTACTTATCCTGATAATGAAACCTTGAATGCTTGGATAGCCGAAAAGAAAAAAAGCGCACCGATTTACAACTATTCGACTACCAATAAAGAAAAGCACCAACTTTGGAAAATTGACAGCGACACCGAAATCCAATGGCTGACGCAGCAATTCGAAAGCATACCCGAATTGTATATAGCCGATGGTCACCATCGCTCGGCTTCAGCGGAATTGTTATTCGACGAAGACCAACATTTGGGCAATCAAAATCTGAACTATTTCATGAGTTTTCTGATTGCAGAGAGCAATGTGAAAATCTACGAATACAATCGCATTATTCGCGATTTAAATGGCTACTCTAAAGCGGATTTTTTAGAGAAATTGGCAGAGCATTTCATCGTTAAAGATAAAGAACAAGAATTGTGGAAACCACAAAGCAAGTTCGAATTCGGCATGTATCTCGACGGCAGTTTTTATGCTTTGTTTTACAAGCAAGGAAGCAATAACAATGACAATGGCAAAAATTCGATTTTAGAGAATTTAGATGCTCAAATTTTATATGATAAAGTGCTGCAACCGCTTTTAGGTATTGAAGATTTGCGAAACGATGAACGTATTGAGTATATTCCCGGAAAACAATCGGTAGCGACCATCAAAGAATTGGTTGACGAAGGCGAGTTCGAAGTAGGATTTATGCTCTACCCTTCCGATATTTCCGAAATCAAAGCCTTGGCCGATAACCATTTGATCATGCCACCAAAAAGTACTTATATAGAACCAAAATTCCGCAGCGGATTGATGGTTTATGAATTGTAAGTTTGAAGTACAAAATAAGAAGTACGAAGTAAAAATTAATCCTTGTCATGTCTATAGCACAAAACCTTCACGATATAAAATCTTCAATCCCGGATAACGTAACCTTGGTGGCGGTTTCCAAAACCAAACCGGTGTCGGATTTGATGGAAGCCTACCAAGCCGGTCAGCGTATATTCGGTGAAAATAAAATCCAGGAAATGACCGAAAAATGGCAACAAATGCCCAAGGACATCGAATGGCATATGATTGGCCATGTACAATCCAACAAGGTAAAATACATGGTGCCGTATGTGAAGTTAATACATGGTGTCGATAGTTTGAAACTGCTCAAAGAAATCAACCGTCAAGCCGTTCGTTGGCGAAAAAACATTCATTGTTTGTTGCAAATTCACATCGCCGAGGAAGAAACCAAATTCGGCTTAGATGAAAATGAACTCGATGCCTTATTGAACTCCGATGAATTCAAGGAAATGAATAATATCAAAATCGTTGGTTTAATGGGCATGGCAACTTTTACCGATAATCAAGCCCAAATCAAAAGAGAATTTGACCATTTAAAGTCGATTTTCGATAAATACCAACAACTTGAAACGGCTAACTTGAAACTTGAAACACTTTCCATGGGCATGAGCGGCGACTACCAAATTGCTATAGACTGCGGCAGTACAATGGTTCGCATTGGAAGTAGTATATTTGGAACACGTTAAACCATTTTAAACCTTTAAACTATTTACTGCATACTCGACATAGAAACCACCGGAGGCCAATTCAACGAAGAAGGCATCACTGAAATCGCCATCTACAAATTTGACGGTCATGAAGTGGTGGATCAGTTTATCAGTTTGGTCAATCCCGAAAAACCGATTCAGCCTTTTGTGGTGAAGTTAACCGGTATTAACAATGCCATGTTGCGCTCGGCTCCGAAGTTTTATGAAATAGCCAAACGCATTATTGAAATTACCGAAAACTGTATAGTAGTAGCGCACAATGCCTCGTTTGACTACCGCATTTTACGAACGGAATTCAGTCGCCTTGGCTACGATTTTGTTCGACCAACGCTTTGTACAGTTGAATTATCGCAGAAACTGATTCCCGGTCAGCCATCTTATAGCTTAGGAAAATTGGTTCGTTCGCTTGGGATTCCGGTAACGGATAGACATCGTGCCAGCGGCGATGCTTTAGCCACGGTAAAATTGTTCAAAATGATATTGGACAAAGATGTTTCCAAAGAGATTCTCATCAGCTTAATCAAGGCCGAAATCAAAAAAGGGTTATCGCCTAAATTGCTGGATATTGTTGAAAGTATGCCGACACGAACCGGAATTTACTACATCCACAATGAAAAAGGCGATTTGATTTACATTGGCAAAAGCAAGAACATCAAGAAGCGCATCAACCAACATTTTACAGGAACTTCAGGCAAAAGCAAGAAAATCCAACGAGATGTTTTTGCGGTAACCTACGAAGAAACCGGTAGCGAATTGATTGCTTTACTCAAAGAAAGTGAAGAAATCAAAATCAACAAACCCATTTACAACCGAGCCCAACGCAAAACCATTTTCCAATACGCCTTGTACGTCGAAAAAGATGAGCAGGGTTATTTGGCGTTGAGAGTCCAAAAAGCCGACGGTCGTAAAAAAGAGATTACCGCTTTTACTTCTATCCAAGAAGGCAAAAATTTGTTGCATAAAATCACGGCCGAATACCAATTGTGCCAGAAAATTAACGGCTTGTATGAAACCAAAAACGGTTGTTTTCAACACAAAATCAAAGAGTGTAAAGGCGCTTGTTTGAACCAAGAACCTACGGAAGCATACAACGAGCGCGTGGAGGAATTTATCAGCGAAATGAAGTTTGACAACAACAATATGGTCATCATAGATCGAGGCAGAAGTATCAACGAGCGCAGTGCGGTTTTAATCGAAAACGGGATTTACAAAGGTTATTGTTTCTTCGATTTGAATTACCAAATCAACAACATCGAAATCCTGAAAAACATCATCATTCCGATGCAGAATAACCGCGATACACGAACCATTATTCAAGGTTATTTGCGCCGACATAAGGTGATACGAATTTTGAAGTTTTGAGATAAGAATGTTGATTAACGATTTTTGATTTAAGATTTGAATTACTTAATAACTATTATTGGTCCAACCGCCATAGGAAAAACTTCCCTAAGCATCGCTTTGGCCCAACATTTCGGTTGCGATATCGTTTCTTGCGACAGCCGACAATTTTTTAAAGAAATGCGCATTGGTACAGCAGTACCGTCGGAAGCAGAGTTAAAAGCAGCACCGCATCATTTCATCCAAAACAAATCAATTTTTGAATCGTATACTGTGGGCGATTTTGAACAAGAAGCCATGGCCAAACTCGATAGCTTATTCGAAAAAAACAACATCCAAATCATGGTTGGCGGTTCCGGTTTATATGTAGATGCCGTATTAAAAGGTTTTGATGATTTTCCGGAGATAGATGAAAATGTTAGAAAACAAATAAATGCTGATTTTGAGCAATTTGGAATCACTTATCTACAGCAAAAGTTAAAAAAATACGATCCTGATTATTACCAAAAACTAAGCCTTGAAAATCCGCAAACTTTGAGCAATCCACAGCGGATGAAACGCTTTATAGAAGTCAGTATCGGAACCGGAAAACCGTACTCGAGTTTTATCGGACAGAAGAAAAACAGTCGGAACTTCACTCCTATAGTGATTGGATTAGAAGCTGAACGTGAAGTAATGTATGACCGAATCAACCAACGTGTTGATTTGATGTTACAAGAAGGATTATTAGCAGAAGCCGAACAATTATATCCACACAAAGTATTGAATGCACTACAAACTGTTGGCTACCGTGAACTGTTTGAGTATTTTGACGGTATAGTAACTTTAGACCAAGCCGTTGAAAACATTAAAATGAACACACGACGCTTTGCCAAACGCCAAATTACGTGGTTCAAAAGAACAGAAAATGCCGCTTGGTTTGATTACAAAACCGACAGCACAACAATTATTAAACACATAGAAAACCAATTCCTAATTCCTAAATCCTAAATCCTAATTCTAAAAATGCCCATTGCACCGAATTTCACTTCTAAACTAACCAAAGACTGGGAAATCAACTTTTTGCAGTGTTATCCGAACGGTTATTTAAAATACACCGATTTGTGCAACATTTTGCAATTAACGGCTGCCTTACATGCCGAATTAGGTGGAATTAGTTTTAGCGATATGCAAGTACATCATCAGGCTTGGGTGTTGAGCCGAATGCGTGTAGAAGTAAACCGTTTACCCCAATGGCGTGATCTGGTTACGGTAAAAACTTGGATACAATCGTTGGAAAATTCGCGTTCGATTCGTTGTTTGGAATTGTATTTGGGCGATGAAAAAATAGCGGGATGCGAAACGTTTTGGGCTGTTTTTAATACTAAAAGTCGCCGACCGGAAGCTTTGGCATTGCCACACCAGCATTTTGAAAAGTATCCGGAAGAACAAGCAACCGTTGCATCTTTTTCTAAAATCGACACTACAGTGACTACAGCTTTGGTTGCCGAAAAGACAATATTGCTATCCGATTTAGATATAGTAAACCACGCCAATAGCATTAAATACTTAGAATGGTGTTTGGATTATGTGGCACCAAAACTATTGTTGGAACAACAACTTAAGAGTTTTGAGATTAATTACCTGAAGGAAGTTTCGTTAAACGACAGTGTAGCCATCCGGAAAAACGAATCTGATACTACTACTTTTACGCTTAGCGTCCATGACAAAGTGTGTTGTGCGGTTCAACTCAACTTCGGGTAATGCTTATACCCTAGCCCGGATTATCTCACCAAGATAATGTTTGTTGTTGGTGTTCAATGAATGCTTCGCATTTGGAGCGAGCTACCGTATAGCGCAGAAAGCCGGAAAAAGCTCCTAAAAAAAATCCCCGTCAAATGACAGGGATGTTATTTATTTCTTTACCACCAAACGGAAACCTTCACCGTGGATGTTTAGAATTTCCACGTTTGGATCATCTTTTAGGTATTTACGCAATTTGGCTATGTACACGTCCATACTTCTGGAGGTAAAGTAGTTGTCTTCTCTCCAGATTTTGGTTAAGGCCAATTCACGCGGCATCAAATCGTTTTCGTAGATGGCCATCATTTTCAACAAATCAGACTCTTTTGGAGATAACTTGATAGGCTCTTGGTCTTCAAATTTCAAGAAACGCAACTTAGAGTTGAGCATGAACTTACCGATTTGGAATTCAAACTTGGCCGGTTCGTTTTTATTTTCGGTAGCCTTTCTTTGTAAGATGGCTTTGATTTTCATTAACAATACGTCGGAATCAAATGGTTTGTTTAGATAATCATCTGCGCCAACTTTATAGCCTTTCATTACATCTTCTTTCATAGACTTGGCTGTTAAGAAAATCAAAGGCACGTCTTTGTTTTTTTCTCTGATTTCTTTGGCCAAAGTATAACCGTCTTTATAAGGCATCATGACGTCTAAAATGCACAAATCATAATTGTCTTTTTTGAATTTTTCAAAACCTTCCATCCCATTTTTGGCCAAGGTGACATCGAAATCGTTAAGGGTAAGATATTCTCTTAATACGATACCGAAGTTTTGGTCATCTTCTACTAAAAGTATTTTTTTATTTGTTTCCATAGTTTATTTTAATTTATGAGTGGGACTTTAATTATAAATGTGCTTCCTTTTCCTTTTTCACTTTCTACAAATATTTGACAATTATGGTCGTCTAATATTCGTTTAACATAGGCCAATCCTAAACCGTGACCTTTCACGTTGTGCAAATCACCGGTATGCTCGCGATAGAATTTTTCAAAAATTCTCTTTTGGGCGACTTTCGACATTCCGGCGCCTTGGTCTTTTATTTTGATGATAACAAACTCTTTTACGTTTTCGGTATAGACATCGATGATTGGCGCTAAAGGAGAATACTTAATGGCATTGTCCAAGATGTTTACAATAACATTGGTGAAGTGAACATCATTGAGCAATACGGTAGTTCTGGTAGCATCGAAATGCGTCGTTATTTTACCTTCTCTGTCTTCTACAATCAAATGAACGTGTTCAATGGCATCTTCAATAATGCCGTGTATATCGTTAGAATCTTTACTGATTTCAAGCTCTTTTTTCTCCAATTTTGAAATGCGCAATACGTTTTCTACTTGAGCGTGCATACGCTTGTTTTCGTCGCGTATCATTTGCAAATAACGATGTACCTTTTCTTTGTCTTCAATCACTTTCGGATTTTTAATAGCATCCAAGGCCAAATTAATCGTAGCAATCGGTGTTTTGAATTCGTGCGTCATATTGTTGATGAAATCGGTTTTGATTTCCGAAATCTGACGTTGTTTGATCAATTGGCTCAACGCACTCGAATAAGCAATGATAATAATTAGGGTAAAAATGATTGAGAGTACGCAAATACCGATTAATTCTGAAAACAAAAACTTTTTCTTTTGCGGAAACGCAATGAGCAACTGATACTTATTATTGCCATCGTTATCTATAAAAATTGGAATAGAATAAGTGGATGCTTTATCGTATTTAAAATTTTCCGATTTGACTTTAGTGGCTAATCCGTTGCTGTAAACGTTGTATTCAAATGGAGTGATAACACCATATTCTTTGAGTTCTTCAGACAACATTTTTTGCAACAACTCGTTCGAAACTCTTTCTTGTATTGGCCGCATGGCAGCAATATCACGGAAAAACATTTCAAACTGATAATTGTTTAATAAATCCAAAGAGCCTGATTTTTCAATTTTTACATCAGGCGTCATATTTTGTTTGATGGAAGATTCATCCACACCGTCCGTGTAAATTTCAGTCTTTCTGTTTGCCGAAAAATTTTTGATTTCTCTTAAACTATCGAGTTTTTTATCAAAGAACGAAGGTGTAATTCCGTAATCTTCAGAAATGATACTATTGGAATACACTATAGTTTCATTGGTTCTCGAGTCTCTTTGGAAATAACCAAATTCTAAGAAGTCACTTTTTTCGGGAGCTTTCCCAATGCTGTCTTTAACGTGGTTGTATTTTTCGTAAAAAGTATAGGCTTCATACTTCTGCAACTTGTTGGCCACATTCCCCAGAACCTGTTTGACATGAAACTTAAATTGCTCCTCATTATTTTCAAATGACTTGTCGAACCAGTAAACTTGCACCAAAATAATACCTATCAAGGACAAGCTCATTAAGACCACAAGGATTCGAAAAAACAATTTATTCATTAAACAAATTTAGCATTTTAACATTTAGACAATAAATACATTAACCAAACATTAACAACTTATATTAATATTGATTATTTTTCAATGTTTTAAGAATATTATCTACCTGACTTTTAGTATCTTCGATTGAAATATTTTGGACAACAAAGTCGCTAAGCGCCGCTTTATCTTCATCACTCCATTGGTTATTCATTCTGGCCAAGACTTGTTCTTCAGTTACGCGATCACGCTGCATAACCCTTTGCAAACGAACACTTAAAGGTGCCGTTACAGTGATGATTTTATCGCAAAACCGATAGCTGCCGCTTTCAAATAAAATCGCTGCTTCTTTCACTATAAAGGGATGATTATGTTGGCTTTTAAGCCAATTTTCAAAATGTTGTTTAACTTTTGGGTGAATGATTGCATTCAGTTTTTGCAATTTTTCAGGAGATTCAAAAACCAATTGTGCCAATTGTTGACGATTCACTCTGTCGCCATCAACAATCTCATTCCCAAAAGTGTTGGCAATGGTTTCAACAATTTCGGGAGTATCCATTAACTTCTTAGCTTCTTCATCGGCTATGTAAACAGGAATGCCTTTGGATTGAATATATTTGGCCACCAAAGTTTTTCCGCTTCCGATACCACCGGTTAATCCTATAACTTTTGTCATGATTTTATTTTGAAAAACAATTCAGGGAAAGCTTCTTGAGGTGGCTGTTTCAACAATTTAATCTTTACAAATGACTGTAAGAATCCTAAACCGTAGCCCCAAAATTGTTTGGTAACCGCAATCAATGCCAAACATCCTATTTCCAAACTTTTATTAAAAAAAGTAGCTGATAAAAGAAGTAACAAATAATAGATTCCATAACAAATAATCGGCAAAATAAATCCAAACAACAGCAGTAAAAGAGCAATAACAAATCCCAAAACAAAGAGCGTTGGAAACCAGAAAGTCGGCTTCTGGTATTCAGGATACCAAAGGTCTAAAATGGGACGTGCTTTACCAAATTTTGATACTTGGATAGAGAATTTATCCCAATCGATGCGACGTTTGTGATACACAAATGCATTAGGAAACAAACGCGTTTGAAATCCCATTTTCCAGAGTCTGATAGACAAATCCGGATCTTCTCCGGGATGTATGTTACCAAATCCATTGGAGAATTCAAATGCTTTTTTGGAGATTCCCATATTGAAACTTCTGGGTTGAAATTTTCCAATTTTTTCAGAACCGCCTCGAATACCTCCGGTTGTTAAAAAGGAGGTCATTGCAAAATTGATGGCTTTTTGTACCTTAGAAAAAGAGTCGAGCGCAGCATCAGGCCCGCCAAAACAATCCACAAATTGACTGCTAAGTTCTTTATCAACCTCTGATAAATAGTTTTCAGGAATGATACAATCAGAGTCAAAAATCAAAAAGTAATTCCCTTTTGCTTTTTTCATACCGAAATTTCTGGAATCACCCGGGCCGCTATTCTCTTTGAAATAGTAGGAAACATTTAAGGTATTACTGAATGAGTCTATAATATCTTTACAAGGAACCGTGGAACCATCTTCAACCACTACAATTTCATAAGGTTTAGTATAATTGGAAACCAAGAGACTATCCAGCAACTCCTTTATTTCGTCAGGACGATTGTAAACAGGTATGATAATTGAAAAAAACATCTGATAATTTTTAACAAAGATAGGGTTTTATAAAAAAGAAAGACCACCTAAAAATTAGGTGGTCTTCATTCTATATTACAAAAAAGTAAACTATTCTTTAATTACTCTGATAGTTTTTGATTGGTTACCGGCAGTTGCGATTTTAACCAAGTAAACACCATTAGGCAATTGAGACATATCAACTTGTCCCATAGTAGCATCTAAATTGTTGCTGCTAACTTTTTGCCCTACCATATTAAATACTTCAACAGCAGTAATTTCTTGACTGTAAGAAAGGTTTAATACGTTTTTAACAGGGTTTGGATAATATGTGAAGTTTGAACTGTCAAATGAACCATTGCTCAAAGAAGCATCATACGCAGAAATAGCGAAGCCTCCTGTATTGTCATTATTGTATTCATAAACTCTGATGTATAAAGTTGAACCAGGAGTTAATCCGGTTAAACTTTTGAAAGAGTAAGCACCAGTTGCAGCTCCATCATCATCACAATCAATCTGTGTTAGTTGATTACAGTCACCTGAGTAAATAGTAATTACTGTATCTAAACCGGTAGCACCAGTTGTAGAATCACCTGTCTCAATGGTTAAAGTTCCGCTAGCCGGTACAACAACGCTATACCAAACGTCATTACCTACAAAACCAAAACAAGTAGTTGGCGCTGCTTGGGATGAAGTCGTTGCTCCTAAGTTAGTACCATCAGTTAATTGAGCAGCATATGAACCGCCAACTGTTAATGCTGTAGCCCCTGTACACTCATCGTTAGCCGGAGTTGGAGGAGGTGTTACAGTTAAAATACCATTTACGAAAGTAGTACCGTCCCAGAAATTACCATTGTTTGGAGAACTTTGATTGATACCACCGTAAACATAAGCACCACCATTCAAATTGAAGCGTGTTGCATAGTAATATGTTCCCGGAGCAAGTGTAGCTCCAATGTTGGCTTGATATTCGTCATTATTTCCAATTGAATTACCATTATGAGTTGCAGCAACCCAAGTAGTCCATGTGCTAGGGTCTGTGTCAGTTGTACTGTATCCAACCCAAGCATTGATACCAGGAGCTTGACCATTGATATTAGGAGCAACATCTGTCAAGCCACCTTCATAAACTTGACCGTAAACAGTTACGGTACCGCCTTGAGAGATAGTGGCTGTTGGTGGCCATTGTAAACTTACGTAATCAGGCGCATCTGTAGATGGAACGCCACATATTACAATTCTAGTTCTGTTATCAGTGTTATCAGTACAATCTGTATCAGCGTGAGTATAAAAACGTACTTGACCGGTAAGAGTTGAAACCCAAGTAACAGGAGTTGTTCCATAATCTGCAGCAGTAGCACCGCCATCAGCACTAATTGTAATTAAATCAGTAGCGATTGAACTCTTGAAAGTGTAAGTTTGTCCTAACTCCACATTTACTAAAGAATATTCTCCTGCATAACCGGCGGTAGTAATAGAATTCTCGGTAAGACCATCACAAGTAGCAGGAGTGTAACCTGCAGCACCACCTGGCCATTGACCATTAGGAGCATTCAAACAGAATCCCGGAGGAGCAATTGTTGTAAAGCTTGATTCAGCACAACCTACTGCTGAACCACCGGCGTTTTTAGGAACTACTTTCCAATAGAAAGTTGTGTTATATCCTGTGATATCAATAGGTGTTGAAGTAGTTGTGAAATTACCAACTAAAATAGTAGCATTACCAGCAGTCAAACCATAATATAAATCATATGACGTTGCAGGATCACCGGTAGTCGGAGCATCCCAAGAGAAGGTTACGGTTCCCGGAGAAACAGTTGTAGAACCATTTACAGGCACTAAATTACTCGCACAACCCGGAGCTATAGTAGTATTAAAAGCAAAAGGTCCTGCCCAAGTACTGAAACTACTTCCGGAAGAACATTCGTCTCTTACGTAAAACTCATATGCAGTCATTGGAGATAATGCAGTAGCAGCATAAGTATTTCCTGTAACATTCACACCGGTATCATTAGCTGTTCCAGGAGTTCCTGTTCCTGCAGCTTGAACAACAACTTCTGCATTGGCGGCACCACCAGATGTCCAAGACAAATCAGCTGTTGTTGAAGAAGTAACAGTAGCAACACCAGCAGTAGGTACCGCACATGCCGGTAAAGAAACAATTAATGTATAATCTTCAGCTTGTCCGTAACCCGTGCCGGTTTGACATGCTGTTCCGAAAGCATTGTAACGCTTCACTACACGCATTCTTTTAGAACCTGCAGAAGCATCAGCCGGTACTGTAATACTACCAACTAACTCGATAGCATCTACTCCGGTAGAGTTTACAATATTTCCAATATCATAAGATTCACCTGCGTCATCAAAATCATTGTCAGCATTCCAATCCACAAATACTCTTAGTCTGGTTGTAAAATTACCATCAGTATTCCCTTTAAGTGTTATTGGATAAGTACTTCCAGCCAACACATTACCGGTTAGCGTAGTGTAATCTTCATGGGCAATAATGGTTGTACCATTATTTTGACCAACTAATGCAGAACTGGTATTGTTAATACCTGCAAAGTTGACCAAAGTAATTGGCTCCACATTGCTCGTGAATGTCATCGGTCCGCAATAGGGCGCAGGAAACTGCCCAAATGCAGCAAAACTGATAAAAGACATCAGCAATAAAGTAATTTTTTTCATTTGTTAAAGATTAAAGTTAATTGCTCATAAAGGTATAAAAAATAAAAAAACTCACAAATTTTTGTGAGTTTAATTAACTAAATAATAAATAAAAACTTTGTTAATTGATGATACTGGGTATTAATGTCATCTCATTAGCTTCCGCTTGATAATCGACACCCTCAAAACCGAATCCGAATAAATTCAAGAAATCTTGTTTGTACCCGGCCAAATCTCCAATTTCAGGAAGATTTTCGGTAGTAGCTGTAGCCCATAAAGCTTTCACTTTTTCTTGAATATCTTCTCTCATCTCCCAATCATCAATTCTGATTCTGCCCTTGTCATCAGTTGGCACTTCAGTACCGGCATACAATCGCTCAGAAAACAAGCGCTGAATTTGTTCTATACAACCTTCATGAACACCTTCTGCTTTCATTATTTTGTACAACAAAGAAATGTAAAGCGGAATAACCGGTATGGCTGAACTGGCCTGAGTTACTAAAGCCTTATTAACCGACACATAAGCTCTTCCGTTAACCGATTTTAAACTGTCGGTTATTTCAAAGGCAGAGGCTTCTAAATGGTCTTTGGCTCTTCCGATTGTTCCTTTTCGGTAAACCGCTTCTGTAACTTCAGGGCCGATGTAAGAATAAGCAATTGTGGTAACACCTTCTGCCAAAACTCCGGCTTGTTGCATAGCTTCCATCCACATAGCCCAATCTTCTCCTCCCATTACCACCACCGTATTATCTATGTCATCCTGATTAGCTGGTTCAATAGAAACTTGAGTGACATTTCCGGTGTGAAAATCAACTGTTTTATTCGTAAAGGTATTGCCGATTGGTTTTAAAACTGAACGGTGCAAAACGCCTGTTAGAGGGTGCATTCGGACCGGAGAGGCCAAACTGTAAATTACCATATCAACCTGACCTAAATCAGATTTAATTAAATCGATTGTTTTTTGTTTGATTTCATTGGAAAAAGCATCTCCATTGATACTCTTAGCATAAAGTCCTGCCTTATGCGCTTCTTGTTCAAAAGCGGCTGTATTATACCAACCCGGAGTAGCTGTCTTTCCCTCTGCCGGCTCTTTTTCAAAGAAAACACCAATTGTAGCAGCACCAGAACCAAAAGCACTGGTGATACGGGAAGCTAAACCGAAACCGGTTGAGGCTCCAATGACCAAAACTTTTTTGGCGCCATCAATGGTTCCTTTAGATTGTACATATTGGATTTGATTTTTAACGCTTTGAGCACACCCGTCAGGATGAGCTGTTAAGCAAATAAAGCCGCGCATTCTTGGTTCTATAATCATATACTGTAGAAATTAAGTTCTCTTATTTAAATTAAAAAAGTGATACAAAAGTAACAATTTTTAACGGTTAGTTTAGCAATGCCTTCGCATGATTCAATGCCGAATCACTGATGTCTTTACCGGAAAGCATTTCTGCAATTTCATATACCCTCTCCTCATTGGATAGTAACTTCAATTCTGATATTGTACTTTCTTCGTAAACGGTTTTATATACTTTGTAATGTGAAACACCTTTTGCAGCAATTTGGGGCAAATGGGTAATGGCAAAAACCTGCATGGTTTGACTCATTTGCTGCATGATTTCACCCATTTTATTAGCAATTTCTCCCGAAACACCAGTGTCAATTTCATCAAAAATAATAGTAGGTAATTTAGAATATTGAGACAGAATTGATTTGACGGCCAACATTATTCTCGACATCTCTCCTCCGGAAGCTACTTTTTTTAATAAACCGAAATCAGTTCCTTTGTTGGCAGAAAATAAAAACTCTAAAACATCTTTCCCGTTATTGCGATAAGTTTCAGATGTAGAAATCTCTATTTTAAACCGTACATTCGGCATACCAAGTTGTGATAAAATCTGAACTAATTGCGCGGTTAATCCCGGTATAGCCGCCCTCCTACTATTGGATAATTCCTCTGAAATTTTTGCCAATTCCGATTCTATGGCTTGAATGTTAGTTTGCAATGCGACAATCTCTTCCTCAAGAGTAGCCACCGAAATTACTTTTGATTCTAATTCGTTTTGAATCTCGATCAATTCTTCAACTGTTAAAACTTGGTGCTTCTTTTGTAAAGTGTAAATCAGTTGCAATTTTTGATTTATTTGTTCCAACTTTTCCGGATCACTCAAAACAGAATCCGATGCTTTAGCCAACTCGCTAACGATATCGTCTAACTCAATTAAAACCGAATTGGTTCTTTCAAATAACGACTGGTATTCGGTAGAAAACCCGCTGTTTTTTTGCAATACTGTTTTGAACTCTTTTAAGTTTTTCAACAAACCAAATTGTTCTTCGTTAGCCAAAGCCAATAACATAGAGAGATTGTCTTTAATGAACTCCACATTATTCAGAGCCTCATAACTTTTCTCCAATTCTTCCAATTCGCCCGCCTTGAGTTGGGCAGATTCTAATTCCCGAAATAAAAATTCATTATAATCTTTCTCCTTTAAAATGGCCGACAAAGTGTTTTGCTTTGACTCCAAATCAGACTTAGCCATACGAAATTGCTTTAACTTTGCAGTATACAAAGCTCTTACATCCTGATTGGCTGCAATGGCATCAATAATTTTAAATTGATATTCCTCATCCGACAATTCTAAGGTTTGATGTTGTGAATGAACATCAATTAGAAACTGACTCAAGTCTTGCAATTGCTGCAAGTTGACCGGACTGTCGTTTACGAAAGCTCTGGATTTTCCTGAAGGCAAAATTTCTCTTCTGATGATAGTTTCTTCTTCATAATCCATGTCATATTCTTCAAAAAACCATCGCAAATCATATTTTCCAATGTTAAAATTGGCTTCAACTATACACTTTTCTTCTTTATTCTTTAAGGAAGACAAATCGGCTCTTTTGCCAAGTACCAATCCCAAAGCACCGAGAAGTATCGATTTTCCGGCACCGGTTTCTCCTGTTATAATTGAAAAACCCTTAGAAAAATCAATGTTCAATTTTTCAATTAAGGCAAAATTTTCAATCGACAGCGACGTAATCATGATAGCAGAATGATAAGAAATTTAAAGCAGTAAAAAATTACAACTTAATAGTAGACCATTTAGCTGAATTAAGCGGGGAAATTCGGTTTAAAGTGTCAATGGTGTCCGACAACGGTACTTTTGGTCCGCCTGAAAGGATAGAAACAATTTCGTCTACTTTGGCGTCAAAAAACACACGAGTCAAAAAAGCGTTCGGACGAACGTTATAAATTGCACTCAGTGTATTGATAGATTCAATAATTTTTTCTTTGGAAGCTTTGGTATCTTTGGTCATGTTGTCCAATCCGTTTCTGTGGTATAGGTACATGGATTCTCTGAAAGCATCGAAAGTTCCCGACAACAAATCACTGATTAAAAAATAACGGTTTTGATTGCCATCGGCTTGCGTCCAACCTTTGTAACCGCTTTGTTGTGCCACAGATAATACTTGTTGGGCAGTGTCAAACCATGATCTTCCACCGTTTAAAGCATAAGTATCGGCATCAAAACCTAATATCATATAACTGTAAAATGCTAATACTGATACTAAATTAGAATCGAAACTGGCCGGATTAAAGATTAAATTTTCAAACTCTATATAACGAAAATTAAAGTCTTTATCATTGTAATTGAAAACCGGGGACGAATAAGAGGAATTGAATATCGGTCGGGACGATTCAATTTGTAAAGTGGCACTAAACTGGTTTGAATCATAGCTGTTAACGGTGATGACCATTGAACAGTTAATTTTTTCATGTTGCTTATATTCTTCTCCGGTCCAATCGGTTTTGTTTACAAACTCGCTGATGGACTTTTCCAAATTCTTAAAAATTTGAGTATTAGCATTGGTCACTTTATCGGAATTGACTTGAACAGTACAATTCAATTGTTGGGCTTGGGCAAAACCGATAGTAAACAAGAAAAGAAAACTAGCTATTTTTTTCATAATGCGATATTACTTTATTGATGATGTCATTCGCTACAGCTTCTTTCGACTTCAATGGCATTGGATCAACCAGAAAGTTCTTATCTATAAAAGTAACCTTATTGGTAGCATGAGCAAAACCGGCACCTTCATCTTGGAGCGAATTTAAAACAATCAAATCTAAGTTTTTTTTCTGAATTTTCAACTTTGCGTTTTCAATTTCATTTTCGGTCTCTAAAGCAAATCCAATTAAGAACTGGTTTTGTTTGCTTTGCCCCAGCGAAGCTAAAATATCTTGTGTTTTTTCAAGCTCTAAAGTAAGTGTACTTTCGTTCTTTTTTATTTTTTGATCGGCAGTGAATTTAGGTTTATAATCGGCCACAGCGGCTGCACAAATGGCTACATCAACATTTTTATAATAGTGATGACAAGCCTCAAACATTTGTGCTGCTGAAGTTACTCGAATCAAATTAATGTTACTGCCTTTAACCTGTAAAGCGGTCGGACCGGAAACCAAGGTAACATGAGCACCTAATTTAGCCGCACTTTCGGCGATATCAAAACCCATTTTACCGGTTGAGTGATTGCCTATAAAACGAACAGGATCAATGGCTTCATAAGTTGGACCGGCAGTGATTAAAAACTGCTTACCTCTCAGTGGCAATTGACTTTCTAAATCACGTTCAATAAATGCTACGATATTCTCGGGTTCCGCCATACGTCCTTCTCCGGATAAACCACTGGCTAATTCACCACTCTCAGCAGGAATAATGGTGTTACCAAATTGTTTTAGGGTTTGAAAACTTGAAAGAGTGGAAGGATGTTTGTACATATCTAAATCCATGGCCGGCGCAAAGTAAACCGGACATTTAGCGGATAAATAAGTAGCAATTAAAAGGTTATCGCAATTGCCATTAACCATTTTTGACAAAGTATTGGCTGTAGCCGGGGCAATTACCATCAAATCGGCCCAAAGTCCTAATTCAACATGATTGTTCCAAAGTGCATTTTCATCTTCATCATTATAAAATGTAGAATGTACCGGGTTTTTGGAGAGCGTGGATAATGTTAACGGTGTTACAAAATCCTTAGAAGCCGGTGTCATGACCACTTGGACATCGGCACCGGCTTTTATAAATAATCTGACTAATGTAGCCGTTTTGTAAGCAGCAATTCCCCCTGAAACACCGAGTAATATTTTTTTACCGCTTAAAACAGACATTGTAATTAGTCTTTTGTAGTATCTCTGTAATAAATCTTGTCATCAAGCCATTCTTGAACGGCTAATGCATGAGGTTTTGGCAACTTTTCGTAGAATTTAGAAACTTCGATTTGTTCTTTATTTTCGAAGATTTCTTCCAAACTATCATTATAAGTAGCAAACTCTTCTAACTTTTCAGTCAATTCTTTTTTGATTTCAGAATTGATTTGGTTTGCTCTTTTAGCCATTATTGTAATTGCCTCATAAACATTGCCGGTACGCTCTTCAATTGCCGTTTTGTTGTAGGTAATTGTGTTTACCGGTGCATTCGTCTTTTTTAAATCCATGACTTAATTATTTAGAAAATTGTTTTAAATCTTTTTCAATTCGAGCTAACATTTCGTCAGCTTTTGTTTTAAACTCTGTATCCGGCTTGAACTTGATTAAACTTTGGTAAGCGGCTAATGCAGCATTCAACCGTTCTTCCATTTTGAAAACTACACTATTGATAGCCAAGTTGTAAGCAGAATCTAATTTATAAAAAAGAGCTTTCTCTTTGTAAGGTGTTCCGGGATAATTGATGATAAAATTATCAAAAGCAACCATAGCGGCCTTATAGTCGGATATGGTATTGTACTGTTTGGCATTTTCAAAAGCCTTCTTTTCCAATTTCTCTCTCAGGACTTTGGCTAATTCATTGGCCTCAGCCAAATAAGTAGAATTCGGATAAACATCGATAAAATTTTGCAACTTATCAATGGCTTTGTAAGTATCAACCTGATCCAAACTATAAACCGGAGAAAGTTTGGAGAAACACTTAGCACCTAAAAACAAAGCTTCTTCTACCTTTTCACTTTTAGGATAACTGGAAGAAAAACTTTCAAATTGGTATCCGGCCAAATAAAACTGATTGGTTTTATAGAGTGATTGCGAGTACATGTAGAACAAACGTTCTGCTTGAGGCTTTCCTTTATAACTTGGTGCAATTTGCTCAAACAATCGAATCGCTTTGTTGTATTTGCCAGCTTCGTACATTTTGGTTGCCATAGTAAACTTCACTCCGATGTCCTCGGACTTTAAAGCCTTTTGGTACTCGCTACAAGAAGCAAAAAAAACAACAATGGTTATAAGGGCTAAAAATTTCTTCATTATACTGTTTAAGATTACTGATATTTAAGTCATTTCCGACTTTAAACCAGTCCCAGAAATAGGGGACAAATTTAGTTATTAATTGTTTACCGCAAAATATTTTTTTTGCAGGCAGAAAAACTACATTATTTAGATTTTATTTGTGAAATCTTTAAGTCGATTGGCCAAATTTTCATCTACATTCACCAATGGCAAACGAACGGTGTTTTCGGCTAAGCCTAAAGCTTTAAAGACTTCTTTTATTCCGGCAGGATTGCCTTGTTCAAATATCATATCGATAGCATCCATCATGAGGTAATGAAGTTTGTAAGCTTCTTCTACTCTTTTATTCAATCCTAAATGAACCATTTCAGAGAACTGTTTCGGAAATCCTTCGGCTATGACAGAGATTACCCCTGCTCCGCCAGCTAAAATCATTGGTAAAGTTACCATATCATCTCCCGAAATCACTAAGAAATCTTTTGGAGCTTGCTGGATCAATTTCATTGCCTGTACAATGTCACCTGCTGCTTCTTTTATGGCAACAATATTTTTAAAATCTTTGGCTAAGCGTATTACTGTTGAAGGCAACATATTACTGGCCGTACGACCCGGAACGTTGTAAAGGATAACAGGAACCGGAGAAGCTTCAGCCACTGCTTTGAAATGTTGGTAAATCCCTTCTTGGGTTGGTTTATTGTAATATGGAGAAACAGAAAGCAACGCTACAAAATCACTAAAATCTCTCGATTTCAATTCGGCTACCACTTCTTGTGTATTGTTACCGCCTACACCCAAAACCAATGGCAATCTTCCTTTATTGGTTTGCACCACCGTTTGTATCACCAACTCTTTTTCCTCTTTAGACAAAGTTGCGCTTTCGGCAGTAGTTCCTAAAACCACCAAATAATCTATACCGTTGTCAATTTGAAAATTTACTATCGCTCTTAAAGCGTCAACATCTACGGAAAAATCTTTTTTAAAAGGGGTAACTAACGCAACTCCGGTACCAATTAATGATTGCATTTTAAATTTTGTTTAGAATTCTTAAATATTTGAACATCTCTTCAGCAAAGACTTTGTAATTCTCTGCGTTGGTATTAATCATAAAGTGATTAAGTCGTTTATCAACAGAAGCAAAACCAACTTTAAAAATAGCTTTTGACAAATTAGAGACCAATAACAAGGCTACTTTTTCAGTATCATAATAGTTGATTAACAAATCAAACGGCTCTGCTATAAATTCCTTGACTTCATTTTTATCCACTGTACCGTGCCAACTCAAATCTTTATAACTGAAGGTAGGATAATCGAACTGTTCGTTTTTCTTGATTTTATCTTTAAAAACCAATACTTTAACGGCTTTTTCATCAATGCCGTTTTGGATTAACTCCTGAACCAATGCTTCTCTTTCTGTAAAATAGGATTCATCAAAGATAATTCCAACCGTTTTTATTTTAGCCTCTGAGGTCAAATGCTTTACATTTGATAACCTTTTTTTAACTATTTTTTTTGTTGAAAAATCCTTTAAGTAATTTAAAAACATACTACTTTTACTTGAATTGCAATATTACTAAAAATAAGAGCCAAAAGCGATGGTAAATCTAAAAAACTATAACGTTGTAACGAAACTTTTTGTTTTATTATTAACATTTGCCGCATTTACATCCTGTGCCGAAAAAAAATTCTACATCACCAAAATTGAGGGTAGAGAAATTGGGATTAGTCAACCTACTGAAAATACGGATGATACAGCGACCAAGCAGGCAACGGATATTGAAAACTTCATCAAACCCTACCGAGAAAATATTGATAAAGATTTGAGTTTGGTTTTGGCCAATGCCCCGGAAACCATCGACAAATCGGGAGAATGGCAAACCCCTATGGGTAATTTTTTATCGGACATTACTTTTGAAAAATCCAATGTTGTTTTTAAACAAAGAGTACAAAAAGAGATTGATATTTGTTTGCTCAATCACGGTGGTATTCGTACTATTATTTCAAAAGGGAATGTAACCGCCAGAAATGCTTATGAAATTATGCCTTTTGAAAACACCGCTATAGTGGTTGGTTTGAAAGGAGAAAATATTCTGGACATGGTGCAATACCTTATCGCCGAGAAAAAACCACATCCGTTAAAGGGATTAACTTTCACTATTACAAAGGACAATCAAGCCAAAGATGTTTTAATCAATGGAAAATCCTTAGATAAGGAAAAAACATACTACATAGTTACTTCTGATTATTTAGTAAATGGCGGAGACAATATGGTTTTCTTTAAAAAGGCAACAGAACGCTATGATTTAGAATACAAGCTCCGCAATATTATTATCGATTATTTCAAAACTCATCAAGAAATCAAAGCTGAAAAAGACCAACGAATTCGAAAAGAACAGTAAAATGAAAAGAAGAGATTTTATACAAAAAACAGCGGCAACTTCTGCGTTGTTGGGATTGGGCGGCTTGTCATTGAGTAGTTTTAAAACCGTCAGCACTAAAAAACTGACTGTTTTACATACCAATGATGTCCATAGCTATATTGATCCTTTTCCGGCCAATCATCCCAGAAATCCCAACATGGGTGGCGTGGCGAGAAGAGCAGCTTTGATTGAAAGCATTAGAAAAGAAAATCCAAATGTTTTATTGCTGGATGCCGGAGATATTTTTCAGGGAACGCCTTACTTTAACTATTACGGCGGTGAATTGGAATTCAAACTGATGAGCATGATGCGTTACGATTTAGCCACCATAGGAAATCACGATTTTGATAATGGCATTGATGGCTTGTATGCACAATTACCTCATGCTTCCTTTGAATTTGTATCGGCCAATTATGATTTTAAGAACACCGTTATGAATGGTCATGTAAAGCCTTATAAAATTTTGAACAAAGACGGAATAAAAGTCGGCGTTTTTGGTTTAGGTGTAGGCTTAGACGGCTTGGTTGATAAAAAAAATTACAAAGAAACAGTCTATCTTGATCCTGTCGAGGTAGCAAAAGACATGGCCAAAATATTAAAACAAGAACAAAAATGTGATTTGGTCATTTGTTTATCGCATTTGGGTTATAAATATAAAGACGAACCGGATAAAATTTGCGACACTAAATTGGCCACGTTAACCAAAGACATCGACCTAATCATTGGCGGTCATACCCACACTTTTTTGGACAAACCAACGGTATTAAAAAATATTGAAGGACAAGATGTATTGGTAAATCAAGTTGGGTGTTACGGAATTAACTTAGGTAGAATTGATTTTTATTTTGATGATGACACCAATGTTATTACCAAAGGAAAATCAATTGTGGTTTGATTGCTCGGCCGTAATTACATACTTGTAGAGTGAAAAAAAAGCCAATACATTGAAAGTCATTGCCAATGGACGAAATATGGCTGTAAACTCATTAATTAAGAGATATTTTTCAATAAACACTATAAATTGTAACATAACGAAGAGTAAAACGGCTATAAGTAATACCGAGTTTTGTTTGTTATCATGCATGACATAACTTGATAAAGCCAAACCGGAAAAAATCGAAATCAAAATGTTTTGAACAAGCAATAAGGCATAGCTCCTCTGCGGGATTTCGGCGGTTTCCATAAACAGATAAAAAAAGACCAATAAAAAAGGCAGCGTTGCTATACAAAAAGGAATATAATCCTTAATCTTTTGCAATCTTAAGACCATCGTTACAACTAATATCCTGTGGATGGTAAAAGCAATCAAGGCGTATTGCAAATATTCAGTCGATTTAGGAATGAATAAGATATTGGTTATCAGAGAAGACAACAGTACAAAAACAAATAGCTTGTTTTTATGGGTTGATTCTATAAAATAAATTACAATCAGCAAAAGTGGTATAAGTGGCTTTAAACTAATAATAAGTAATTTATTCTGAAGATATTCTGAAACAACTTCAAGTATGCCTACAGCAAAAAAACAAGCAGTCAAATACTTTACTATTTTCCCTTTTTGTAACATAAACTATAGTTATTTTAGAGGATTAACCAACTTCATTCAGCTTATTTACAATGAGATAACGATTTCTCTGTTTTTCTGTATTGAGTATGTATTTGGTCAATAAAAATTGAGCCCAAACAAAAAACACCATAGAAATAGCCTGGAACAAATTAGCATCTTCGTAATAAAATCGCAGTAAGAAAATGAATTGATTAATGGCGAATAACATAGTACTAATAAAGAGGATTCTGTTGGTCTTATTGGAAACCATCATATAATTCCCTAAACTCAAACCTCCTAAAAACACTGTAAAAAGACCTTGAATTAAAAAAAGATACAAACTGTCGCCCAAGGTACTAAAGGTAAAAATGGCTACTGAAGCATAAATAAAAACAAAGGGAAGACTTCCTATAATCAAAGGCAACAAACTCGGCATTTTAGTTTTTTTCAACACTATACCTATAACAAGAATTCTGTAAACCAAAAAACAAGCTACCCCAAAAACAATATAATTCCATGTTTTTTCTATAAAAAATAAATTAGCCACCCAAGAAAAAAACAAGGCTGCCAAAAAATAAGGATTGATTTTGTGGGAACGCCTAACATAATATGCAATAAGAAACGGCAAAATCAGGGGTTTTGTCAACCAAACAAGATACCTGTCATCGTTGTACTCCGCAGTGATTTCAATAAAAGAAACAATAAAAAAAGTAGTCAATAATATACTGGCAATTTTATTATTACTCCATCGCTTCAAATAATCATTATTACCCATATGCATATTTAAGTTATTGCTTATTAGGGAAATAAAATTAAACTAATATTTCACATCTTAATAATTAAATGTTAAAAATTTTAACAAATTGCATGGACTCGTAAGAAATATTAGTCTTTTATCATGGTCATAAAATCAGTTTCACTTATAATCGGCACTTTCAATTGATTGGCTTTTTCTAATTTAGCCGGACCCATATTTTCTCCGGCAACTACATAATCTGTTTTAGCCGAAATAGAACTTCCTACTTTACCACCGTTATCCTCAATGGCTTTTTTCAAATCATCACGGGAGAACATTTCAAATACTCCGGAAACTACAAAGGTTTTACCGGCTAACTTATTGGTGGCATTCGGATTGTGCACTGCTACCAGTTCCATTTGAACACCGTATTGTTTTAACCGTTCAATAATGTTGACATTTTCAGGATTTTCAAAAAATTCGATAACACTTTGGGCAATCTTCTCTCCTATTTCATCCACCAAAATCAAATCCATCAAAGAGGCATTTCTGATTGCGTCAATCGATTTATAATGCTTGGCCAGTTTCTTAGCCACTGTTTCACCCACATAGCGAATTCCAATAGCATACAAAACCCTTTCAAACGGAACCTCCTTAGATTTTTGTACACCATTAACCAAGTTCTCAGCCGATTTCTGAGCCATTCGTTCTAATGGTAAGATTTGGTCGACTGTTAACTCATATAAGTCAGCATAATCTTTTACCAAACCATTGTTGTAAAGTAAAGCAACCGTTTCGCCACCCAAACCTTCAATATCCATGGCTTTTCGAGTGATGAAATGTTGTATTCTACCTATAATTTGTGGCGGACAACCGTAAAAGTTCGGACAATAGTGATTGGCTTCTCCTTCATTACGCACCAATTCGGTTTGGCATTCCGGACAATGATTAATATAAACTGTAGGTTCCGAAGCTGCATTTCTTTTAGAAAAATCTACCCCGATGATTTTCGGAATGATCTCACCGCCTTTTTCTACAAAAACGGTATCACCGATGCGGATGTCTAATTTTTCAATTTGATCGGCATTGTGCAAGGAAGCTCTTTTTACTACAGTTCCCGCCAATTGTACCGGCTCTAAATTGGCTACCGGCGTAATCGAGCCTGTTCTGCCTACTTGATAGGAAATCGAATTAAGCTTGGTAGAAACTTGTTCCGCTTTGAATTTGTAAGCGATGGCCCAACGCGGCGATTTGGCGGTATAGCCCAACTCGTCTTGTTGTTGAAAACTATTAACTTTAACAACGACACCATCAGTCTCATAAGGCAATTGATGTCGATGCTCATCCCAGTAATTGATGTAGTCAAAAACTTCTGTCAAAGAATTGGCCAATTTGGCTTCTTTCGGCACTTTGAATCCCCAATTTCTGGCTGCTTCCAAACCTTCAAATTGGGTTTTGATGTTGAGATTGTTTCCCACTATAAAGTACAACAAACATTCTAAAGGTCGCTTGGCTACTTCACTACTGTCTTGCAATTTCAAACTACCTGAAGCGGTGTTTCTCGGATTGGAATATGGTGTCTCACCTATTTCGATAAGCTCTTGATTCATCTTTTCAAAACCTTCAAACGGCAAGATAATTTCGCCACGAATGTCAAATCGCTGAGGAAAATCTCCTTTGAGTTGGAGCGGAATCGACTTGATGGTTTTGATATTATTGGTCACATCATCGCCCTGAAAACCGTCACCACGTGTTACCGCGCGTTTGAGTTTACCGTTTTCATAAGTAATGGAAATGGAAGCACCGTCGTATTTTAATTCGCAAGTGTATTGCAACGGTACATTACCTAAAACTTTTTGGATGCGGTTTTCCCAATCAATTAGATCTTCTTTGGAATAGGAATTGTCCAACGAATACATACGATAATCATGTACTACCGTTTGGAAATTTTTGGTAATCGTTCCGCCAACACGTTGAGTTGGAGAGTTTTCATCAAATAATTCCGGGTGTTGGCTTTCTAATTCCTGCAGCTGCTTGAGCTTTTGGTCGAATTCCAAATCGGATATGGTAGGATTGTCCAACACATAATAGTTGTAATTGTGTTGGTTAAGTTCGTCGCGTAAGTCTTGAATTATCTTGTGAATATCCATAAAAAATTGGCTATACTAATGGCAAAATGTGTGCACTAAAATAGCCAATATTTTTGAAAAAGCAGTATAGCTTACGACTGAATTATTCCATTGATTTGCAAGTACAATTGTCCGTCACTCAAGATAGCGCCTTGGGTAATTAAATCAAATATGGCGGTATTCCGTTCTTGCTCGTACTCTTTTTTACCCAAATGAATTTCAACATGATCCGTAAACATATTATCGCTTAACCATTGCAATCCCTCTTTTTGCATGAAATCAATTTCAGTAACCAATGATTTTAAGACTATCGATTGGATTAATTTCTCCTGACAGTGAAAAAGGAAAATATGATTTTTAGAAAAATGTTCTAAATATTGTGCATTGGTGAGCACGCCTTCCCAAATCAAATCAGAGAACACATCCAGTTCTTGTTCGGCTACTTCGGGTTTGTTGGTTTTAATCGAATCCCATTCGGCTTTGTCTATAGATTGCGCAGCCAAAAAGTTGCTGAACTCTTGGTGTAAGGCTTCGAATTGTTCTTTGGTGAGTCTTTTGTATTTCATTTTCTTTAAAGGTTCTAGGAGTCTGAGGTTTTGTTTTAACACTAAAGCCTAACCCCGATTATCTCACAATATTCTTATTTTTTATCTGAGTTCGATGAACACTTCGTGTTTGCAGTGGAAATCCTTTTTATTTTTCATTAAAAATAAAAAGATTGCAACGTATAGCGGGAAATAGCTTCACACGAGCGAAGCGAACTGACGAAGTAAAAAAAAATCCCGACTTACATCGGGACTTTCTTTACTGTATGTTGAAATATTATTTCTCAGCTACAATTTCGTATGGCAATTCGATAACTACTTCTCTGTGTAATCTTACACTGGCAGCGTATTTACCGGTACGTTTTACCACACCTGAAGTGATGAATTTTCTATCGATTGGTTGACCGGCAGCTTCTAAAGCAGCAGCAATGTCAATGTTAGTGATAGAACCGAAAAGTTTTTCGCCACCGGCTTTAGCAGAAATTTTAATTTCTAATGCTTTTAAAGCTTCCGCTAATTTTTTAGCATCATCAACAATTTTAGCTTCCTTGAAAGCTCTTTGTTTTAAGTTTTCAGCTAAAACTTTTTTAGCAGATGGTGTTGCTAAAACAGCAAAACCTTGCGGGATTAAGTAATTACGACCATAACCGTTTTTTACAGTTACCACATCGTCTTTAAAACCTAAATTTTGAACGTCTTGTTTTAAGATCAATTCCATGTTGTTGTCCTTTATTAGAGAAGTTAGGTTTCTTGACAGAAAACCAACAACTATTGTTTAAATATTATTTTAATAAATCGGCCACGTATGGCATTAAAGCTAAGTGACGAGCTCTTTTTACAGCTACAGACACTTTTCTTTGATATTTTAATGAAGTTCCGGTTAAACGACGTGGTAAAATTTTACCTTGCTCGTTAACAAATTTCAATAAAAAGTCAGGATCTTTATAGTCTACGTATTTGATTCCTGATTTTTTGAAACGACAATACTTTTTAGTTTTGTTGGTTTCAATGTTTAAAGGCGTTAAATATCTGATATCTCCGTCTTTTTTTCCTTTTGCAGATTGTTCGATTGTTGACATACTACTTACGCTTTTACTTTTAATTTTTCTCTTCTTCTTTCAGCCCAAGCTACTGCGTGTTTGTCTAAACTTACAGTTAAGAAACGCATCACTCTTTCGTCGCGTCTGAATTCAGTTTCGAAAGCAATTAAGACTTCCGGAGCTACTTGGAATTCAAACAAATGGTAAAAACCACTTTTTTTGTTTTGGATCTCGTAAGCTAATTTCTTTAACCCCCAATCCTCTTTTGATACCATCTTGGCTCCTCTTGACGTAAGAAAATCTTCAAATTTGCTTACTGTTTCCTTTACCTGAACTTCAGATAAAACGGGATTTAAGATGAAAACAGTTTCGTAATGATTCATAATAAATTTTGTTAAATTTTAAATTGGGCGCGAAGATATAAAATACTTTTCAATTAACAATCACAAAACAACACAAATCGTCTAAAAGTAAAAAATATCGTTTAAAAGCAAAAAAAATCGACGAAATGTTAGGTAGATAAAAAAAAACTATCTATTTTTACAAAACCAAATCTATAATAAATAAAATTATGAAATTAAATTGTGTTGTTGTTGATGATAGTTCTATTCAGAGAATGATCATTGCAAAGCTAGTAAATAATCACCCAAATTTACATTTAGTAGGTGATTTTTCTAATGCAATCGAAGCAAAGAATTGCATGTCGGTACACACGGTTGACTTAATTTTTCTCGACATCGAGATGCCGGTCATCAGTGGATTTGATTTTTTAGACGGATTAAAAGTAAAACCCCAAATTATTTTTATCACGTCTAAGGCGGAATATGCTATGAAAGCGTTTGATTATGACGCTACCGATTACCTACAAAAGCCTATTGCCTTGGATCGCTTTAATGCTTCCGTTCGAAGAGCTATGGAATTTCATATGCTCAAGAAAGAAAACCAGGAAGAAGAAGGCGAACACATCTTTATTAAGAGTAACCTCAAAAAATTGAAGGTTTACACTAATAAAATCAAATGGATTGAAGCCTACGGTGATTATGTAAAAGTAGTTACGGAAGACGACAGCAACTTGGTACTCTCTACCATGAAATCGTTCGAACAGGATTTATCGAAAGAAAAATTCATCCGAGTTCACAAGTCTTACATCATTAATATAGACAAAGTAGAACGATTTAACAGTAAGTTTGCCGAAATTGGTATGACCAAGATTCCTTTGAGTCGTAATAAGAAAGAAGATTTAATTAAAGCTTTAGCGATTGCTTAAATTTACTCAATAAAAATCAACGTTTACAGTAACCTTTATGGTTCTGTATTGCGCTACCACTTCAAAACTATTCAGTACTTTCTGGATAGTTTTTTTTGTGCCTTGTAATGACGCATCCGTTGGTATTTTAATCATTATAGTTCGAATGTATTCATTGCGAATGCGACTCACAGCCGGTTCTTCCGGGCCTAAAACCGGAATCGATAAGTTTTGTTTTAATACTTGATACAACCACATAGAGCCTTCTTTGAGCTTTTCGAAATCGCGGTGCTTTAAGGTTAAGCGCACCAAACGATAAAACGGCGGATAATAGTAAATCTTTCGCTCGTACAATTGTTCTTTGTACATGCCTTCGTAATCGTTGTGCGTTACTTGCTGAATGATATTGTGCAACGGATTGTAGGTTTGAATAATAACTTTACCGCGTTTTTCACTTCTGCCCGAGCGACCGGCGACTTGCGTCATCATTTGATAACTTCTCTCAAATGCTCGGAAATCCGGATGGTACAACATATTGTCGGCATTCATGATGCCAACCAAAGAAACATTATCGAAGTCTAAACCTTTGGCCAACATTTGGGTACCCACCAACACATCGATTTCCCGATTCTTAAAGCCGTCAATGATTTTTTCAAAACTGTATTTACCACGCGTGGTGTCTTGGTCCATACGTTTGATGTTTTTGTTGGGAAACAAAGAAGCCAATTCTAACTCAATTTGCTCGGTCCCAAAACCTTTCGTTTCTAAATCAACACTCGAACAAGAATGGCAATTGGTTGGTTTAGCCATATTGTAGCCACAATAGTGACAACGCAACTGGTTTTTGTATTTGTGGTATGTTAAACTTACATCACATTGCGGACATTGCGGCACGTGACCACAAGTTAAACATTCCAATACCGGTGAAAAGCCGCGACGGTTTTGAAATAGAATTACTTGTTCGTTATTAGAAAAAGCTTCGGTGATTTGTTCAATGAGTGTCAGACTAAAATGACCTTTCATTCTTTTGCGGAAATAACTATCCTTTAAATCCACCAATTCAATTTCCGGCATTTGTACTTTGCCGAAACGCTCTTTTAAAACAACCAAACCGAATTTTCCTGAAGTTGCATTGTAATAAGTCTCAATACTAGGCGTAGCCGAACCTAACAATACTTTGGATTGATGCGCATTAGCCAAAACAATAGCAGCATCACGAGCGTGATAACGAGGCGCCGGATCTTGTTGTTTGAATGTCGGCTCGTGTTCTTCATCAACTATAATCAACCCGAGATTGGCAAACGGCAAAAACAAAGCCGAACGCGCTCCGATAACAATTTGCGCATTCTGAGATTGCTGCAAAACATTTTGCCATACTTCTACCCTTTCGTTGTTGCTGTATTTGGAATGAAAAACAGCAACTTTATTTCCGAAATGTTTGGTCAATCGCGAAACCAATTGAGTAGTTAAAGCAATTTCGGGCAATAAATACAATACTTGTTTGCCTTGCGCTATATAATCCTCGATGAGTTTGGTATAAATTTCAGTCTTCCCACTTGAGGTTACACCGTGCAACAAACAAACATCTTTACCGGTAAACGTCTTAACGATTCCATCATGTGCGTTTTGCTGGGCTTTACTCAACGTGAGTTTGCTTTCTTGTTGATTTTGAGCAAAATTAACGCGGTCTTCCTGTATATAATAGGTTTCAAAAATACCTTTATCCACCAAAGCCTTGATAACTGCAACTGATGCATTAGCACTTTCCGTAAGTTGCTTGACCGAAATAGGTTTGCGCTCTTGGGCTTGAAGCTGAAAATATTGCAATACCAATTCTTTTTGCTTGCCTGCATTTTTATTAAAACTGTCCAGCAAAGCAATCAAATTGGCTTCAGTTTGGTATTGTGAATGCAAACGAATATATCGGATGAGCTTAGGTTTATATACCTCTTGAATTTCTTCTTCCAAAGAAATGATGTTTTTGTGCAACAACTTTTGAATCACCGGCAAAACCGATTTTTTATTCAGGATATCCATGATGTTTTGCACTTTCAACGAACTTTGGTATTGCAAGGCTTCGTAGATTAAAAACTCGTCGTCGGAAAGTTCGCTTTCGTTGACTACTGTTTCTTTTTGTTGGGAAATGATGGTTTCACTCTCCAACAATAGAGCCGAAGGCAAAGCGCCACGATACACATCGCCGATGGCACACATATAATAGGAAGCTATCCAAAACCAATGGTTGATTTGAAATTCGTTGACTATCGGTTGCTCGTCTAAAATTTGGTGAATTTCTCTCGCTTCATAAAGTGTCGGAGCGTTTTGATGCAGGTCGATAGCCAAAGCCGTATAAATCTTGTTTTTGCCGAATGGCACTGCTATCCGCATGCCTCTTTGAATGTATTGAAATTCGGCTTCCGAAACCTTGTACGTAAAGGTTTTAGGTAAGGAAAGCGGAATGATAACTTCAATATAATAATTCATCAAGGATAATTATTTTTGTCTAATCCAAGTTTGTGATCTGCCAAAAAGAGAAATGCCTAAATAGCCTCGAACAATCAATTTATCTTTACCCTCCAAACTAATTTTACATCGGTAGGTTTTACCGTTTTTGGGATCAGTTATAGCTCCACCTTCGTAACTAGTTCCATTCTTAGTCAGACCTTTGATTATCGTTAATCCTAAAATGGGTTTGTCTTTATCAGCGCCTTCACATTTAGTACACTTTTGTTTCCTTTTTTCAGGTTCCAATATTTCAATGATTTTGCCAAAAAACTTGCCTTGTTCTTCAAAAACTTCAACAACCGCTTTTTTATTTCCGGTTTCGTCATCAATAGTTGTCCATTTCCCTAAAATTGTTTGGGAAAAACTGCTCTGAGAAATCAGTAAAAATCCGAGTATCAAATAAGTTTTCATTTTGATTCTAATTCTTTTTCTTTTTGCCGTTTTATTTTATTAATAGAAGCGTTTAAGTCGAAGCCTAAAAGCAAAATCATACAGTTAATCCAAATATAAAACATCACTACCAAGAGCGTTCCTATGGAGCCATACAATTCGTTGTATTTGGAAAACTTCACTACCCAAATTCCAAAAGTGTAAGACGAAAGAATAATCAAAATAGTGGTAAAAACGGAACCTATAGAAATAAACGATCTACGTGAATCGCGTTTGATACCGAATTTAAACAATAGCGATGTGGAAAAAAGAATCATTAAAATCACAAAAATATAGCGGCCCATTTCAATAAGCGGAATGTTGTCGGAAAGCACATCTTGGATTTTAGTTTTTTGAATAAAAACTTCAAAAACCACTATGGCTGCCACTGTAATAATTAAAAGCAAGGCCAACAAAATTGAAAGCGCCAAAGACACAAAATACTGGCGGAAAAATTTACGCTTGTGTGAAAAATCGATATGATGTGAACTCTCGAAGCCACCTAATATGGCATTGACTCCATTGGTCATCAAGATAATCGCCATAAAGAAACCAGTCGAAATTAAACCCGAGTTACTATTGTGCAAAATATCATTAATGATTTTATAAATGGCATCATATGTGGTTGGCGGCACACTTTGCTTTACAAAACTCAGAAAATCATCTTGAAAACCTTCAATAGGAATGTAAGGAATAAGGTTAAGAATAAAAAGTGCAAACGGGAAAAGCGACATAAAGAAACTCCAAGCAATGGCTGCCGCACGATAGGAAATGGCGCCTTCAACAATTCCGATGATGTAATGTTCGATCAAATCATAGAGTGACAAACCGTGCAACCATGGCAAAGGGATTTTTTGCAATAGCAAGACTAAGGTCCTGACAATAGGTATTTTTTTGAGTTTGTCCTCTATTTCGATGCTCATGTTAAAAGGCTTTCAGACTTAAATCCATGTTATACACCGAATGCGTTAAAGCACCGGATGAAATGTAATCAACGCCACATTCGGCATATTGACGGATGGTTTTTTCGTTGATATTTCCCGAAGATTCGGTCTGACAACGATTGCCGATAAGTACTACAGCTTTTTCGGTGTCTTCAAAATTAAAGTTGTCAATTAAGATGCGATGCACACCATCATTTTGGAGAATTTCTTCTATTTCCGCCAAACTTCTGGCTTCGACTATAATTTTTAAATCGAGATTATTGTGCTTCAAAAAGGCTTTGGTTTTGTGGATTGCATTCGTAATACCGCCGGCAAAATCGTTGTGGTTGTCTTTCAACATTACCATATCATACAAAGCAAAACGATGGTTTTCGCCGCCACCTATTTTCACGGCCCATTTTTCGCAAGCTCGGAAACCCGGTGTGGTTTTTCGAGTATCCAGGATTTTGGTTTTTGTACCTTCCAACAATTGGACATAGCTGTTGGTTTTAGTGGCTATAGCCGACATACGCTGCATGGAGTTCAGCACCAAACGCTCAGCTTTTAAAATGGATTGTGAACTGCCTGAAACGTGAAATACAATATCGCCATGTTTGACAGGCGTACCGTCTTGGATAAAAACTTCAACCTCCAACGTTGGATCAACATTTTCGAATATCATTTGGGCAAAAGTAACACCGGCAATGATTCCGTTGTCTTTTACCAGCAATTTGGCTCGCCCTTGCGCCGTATCGGGAATACAAGCCAGCGAACTGTAATCGCCCGGACCAATGTCTTCGCGAATGCCGTTTTGAATGATTAAATTGAGTTCGTTTTGGAATTGTGCTTCTGAAATCATGGAATTGGTATTGTTTGGCTAAAATAATATTTTTTTGGATACGGCTGTGCCTCTTAAATTAATAGATTATTAGACTTTTTAGATTGTTAGAAATTTTGACATTTCTAATTATCTAAGAGCGAAGCATGTCTAAAGCCTAAAGGGCGTTTCTAACAATCAAATAAAATATTATCTTTGCACTGCAACAACACAACTCATGTACAAACTACTCATTCGCCCTATCCTTTTTAGGTTTGATCCGGAAGAAGTGCATTATTTCACTTTTTCGTTGGTTAAATTTCTTTGCAAAATTCCTTTTGTTCCTAACTTATTAAAATCGATTTACGCAGTTGATGACCAACGTTTGGAGCGGGAAGTCTTTGGTTTAAAATTCAAAAATCCGGTTGGACTTGCTGCCGGTTTCGACAAAGATGCCAAGTTGTATAACGAGTTGTCCAATTTTGGTTTCGGCTTTATTGAAATTGGTACTTTAACCCCAAAACCACAAGACGGTAATCCGAAAAAACGATTGTTTCGCTTGAAAGAAGACAACGCTATTATAAATCGAATGGGGTTCAATAATGGAGGCGTTCAAGCGGCTGTGCTTCGCTTAAAACAAAACAAAGGTGTCTTAATTGGCGGAAATATCGGTAAGAACAAGGTAACGCCAAACGAAAATGCTACTTCAGATTATCTGATTTGCTTTGATGCTCTATTTAATTATGTGGATTATTTTGTGGTGAACGTAAGCTCGCCTAATACCCCTAATTTAAGAGCATTACAGGAAAAAGAACCTTTAACCGAATTGCTCAATACTTTGCAATCGCACAACTTATTACACAAAAATCCGAAGCCGATTTTATTAAAAATTGCCCCTGATTTGACCAACGAACAATTGTTGGATATTATTGATATTATAAACGATTCTAAAATTGCAGGGGTTATCGCTACTAACACCACCATTTCACGCGATGGATTACAATCTGAGAATAAAGCAGAAGCCGGCGGATTATCAGGCAAACCACTAACCAATCGTTCCACAGAAGTCATTCGCTTTCTATCTGAAAAAAGCAATAAAGCCTTCCCTATTATTGGTGTTGGTGGTATTCATTCTGCTCAAGACGCCATAGATAAACTGGAAGCCGGCGCGAGTTTGGTGCAATTGTACACCGGATTTATATACGAAGGTCCGGCTTTGATTAAGGAAATCAATCAGAAGATTTTAGCCAAAAAGTAAGCAGTAGTTTGTTAGCAAGCCTACCAGAAAGGCCAAACCAAAACTGAGTAATGTTCCAATAAGAACGTACTCTGTTAGCTTACGATCTTTGGCTTCTTTTAAATCCCCGAATCTGAATATGGATTTGGCGGCTAACAAAAAACCGACGGCTTCATAATGACCGGTCATTACAAAGTAAAACACAAACAATCGTTCCAATATTCCAATATAGTTACCGGCATTTTGGAGTGAATCGTCAGTCTTATCCAACTTATTTTCGGGAGTCCAAATCGAAATAATGTTCTTAATGATAATAGAAGCCGGTTTTGTAAGCAATACCAAAGCTGTAACTACAATCCAAAAATGATTGTCCGCAAAAGAAAAATCTGGGATTTGGTTATGGTACAAAAAAGTAATACCTATCAAAACCAAAAGATGCAACAATTGATCCGCAATAAACCAATTGCGTTTGGTTTGCTTTTGTTGGAATTGCAACTTCAAAAAATCGATTAACCCATGTAAAACGGCCAAAAGTAATGCATATCTTAAAAAAGCTGTTTCGTTTATCAATACGATAGCTAATAAACCATGAAGTGCTGAATGTATGTAAAGGTAAACACTGCGGTATACTTTCTTTTCTTTGTCGACGACCCAAGCAGTAGGTTGCAGTATAAAATCACCTATGAGGTGTGCCAAAAGCAGCTTTACAAAGATAATCATAGGCTTATATTTTTAATTTTCTGACGGAAATCGTTTTCGGTTTCCAAAAGCAAGTCGAATTGAGCACGTTTGCGTCTTCTGCTTACGGCTGCCTGATTAATGCCCAGCAGTTGCCCAATACCGTCTTGAGACAAATTAGGGTTTTGCATGGCTGTCAAAACCAACTCGGCTGACTGTGGTAACCAACTGTCCATGAATGTTGAAGCCAAACGAAGTTTTAAATTCAAATCGGTATCTAACTCAGCATTTCCCGAATTTACGGCTAAGTTTACTTTTTGTTTTTTCAGAGACTGGAAAACTTCACCGGAACGCAAAAAAGCAGTACCGTTACTTTCGGATATCTTTTGGGCCTTATACGTTTTGTCTCCTATTCCAATACTCATTCTCGCATCCAACTTAAGTTTTTTGAAGTAAGCTTTCAATTGCAAAGCCACAAAAAGTGCTTGTTCAGGTTGCTTAATTTCCAATTGGAATTCATCTCCTCGATAAATTTCCCAATCGGTTGGCGTTTTACCAAATTTATTCAGCAAAGCTTTAAAACCGTCCATCCAAAGTTCGGATGACAGCTTTCTGGAATTGACAATATCTCCTGTTATGACACTAACCATAAATCAAATATAAGCTTTCTTTTTTAAATAAAAAATAAAAAATTACCAAAAAGTGTAATAAATTTAATTATTACCTAAAAACGTAATACATAGATTTATTACTGAAAATAGTAATACCGATTGAAATATAAATTTTAAAAAACAAGTTGTTTTAGTATCTTTGAAAACGAATATGAAGCCCATCAAAATCATAGAATGTCCACGTGATGCCATGCAAGGTATCAAACCTTTTATTCCAACCGAATTAAAAGTCAACTATATCCAAGCACTATTGCGTGTGGGTTTCGACACCATTGATTTCGGGAGTTTTGTATCGCCCAAAGCCATTCCTCAAATGCAAGATACTGCGGAAGTTTTAGCCCAATTGGATTTATCACAAACTACCAGTAAACTGTTAGCCATTATTGCCAATACTCAAGGCGCGCAGATGGCTTCATCACACAAAGAAATACAGTATTTAGGATTTCCGTTTTCTATTTCTGAAAACTTTCAAATGCGAAACACCCACAAAACCATTGCAGAAAGTTTGGTTACCCTACAAGAAATCTTAGACATTGCCAATACTGCTGATAAGGAAGTCGTAGCTTATCTATCTATGGGCTTCGGGAATCCTTACGGCGATCCTTGGAATGTGGAAATTGTGGGAGAATGGACCGAAAAATTAGCCACAATGGGGGTCAAAATCTTGTCTTTATCAGATACAATAGGAAGTTCAACTCCGGAAGTTATAAACTATTTATTTTCGAATTTGATACCGAAATACCCAGAAATTGAATTTGGCGCTCACTTACACACCACACCCGACAAGTGGCATGAAAAAATAAATGCCGCATACAAAGCCGGATGTCGCCGTTTTGACGGAGCCATTCAAGGATTTGGCGGATGTCCCATGGCTAAAGACGACTTAACAGGGAATATGCCCACCGAAAAACTACTCTCCTATTTTACCGCTCAAAAAGAAAATACCAACACCAGCCCCATGAGTTTTGAAAGTGCTTATAATGAAGCTTCTAAACTATTTGGTAAATTTCACTAAACATAGCTGTTGTGTAAATGTTTTTTGTATTTTTATAGTCCCAAATCATAAAAAAAAATCACTTTGCCTCGAATCACTTCACTTTCGATAACGATATTGATATGCTTGTTTGTCTGCCAAAACAAGACGTTTGCCTCTTTCAATTCTAAGGACTCTTTGGACTATTATCTGAAAGAATCTAAAAAGTACAGCTACTCTAACTTCAACAAAGCAAAATTTTATTTAACCAAAGCGGATCGTATTGCTCGGCTAAAAAAGGATAAAAATGCTATTGCGGAGGTAATGATAACATACGCTGCCAATTACTATATTCTTGGTTCTTACGATGTAGCGCTTAAAAATTACATCAAAGCAGCTCAAATCTTTGAAACCCAAAACAACAACTTCGGTGTAGCCAAATGCCTCATGGGACAAGGTTTAATCCAACAAGGTTATGCCAGAGATATCGAAGCACTTAAAAATTTCAATAAATCTATAGGCATTTGCAGAACACTCAACAATGACAAGTATATCATCAAAAACCTTTTAAATATAGGGATTTCACAAACTAATCTTCACCGATACAATGAGGCCTACAAGAGTTTTTCAGAAGCACTCAAACTTTGCCTGAAAAATAAAACCACTGAAGATTCACAAATGGCAATGAATAAATTAGCCAACATTCATTATATACAGCACAATTTAGACTCAACCGTTTACTATTACAAAAAAGTTCTAAATGATAACAGCAAAACCAACTTATGGGAAGAAGCTTATGCGTTATCAGGATTATCAGAAGCTTATTTAAAAAAAGGAGCGTATTCTGAAGCACTGGAATATGGATTAAAAGGATATCAAGCGGCCAAAATAGTTCGAGCTAAGTGGGACATTGCACGTTCGTCTGAAATCTTATCAAAAATATACAGCCGACAAAATGACTACAAATCGGCTTACCAATATGCTATGATTAATAAAGCATACAAAGATTCAATGTACGCCGAATCAAAAATCAAAGAGGTGAACATCCTTCAATTGCAGGCGAAAGAAGCAGAAAATGAAAAATTAGCCGCCAAAGCAGAAACAGCCCAACAAAAACTGAACAACATCAGGATATTTGTAGGATGTATAATTGTTTTACTGATTTCATTATCAATCTTTCTTTACTTTTACCATAAGTACACCAAACAAAGAAGTAAGTTCTTCAAAGAAATTGAGATTAAAAACAGGGAGATTCAAAGCCAACAATCAATGATTACCTCTCAAAATATTGTTTTGGAAGAATTGAATCAAACGAAAAACAGGATTTTTTCTATACTGTCTCACGACCTTAAAACTCCTATCAATTCACTGATCCAAGTCATTGAACTCAACAAACAAAATGACTTGACCAAAGAAGAGCAAGCTTTTGTCTTTGAACAACTCCAAAAACAAGTTGAAGGTACCGCATTGGTCTTGAACAACCTTTTAAAATGGGCCAATTCTCAAATAGACGGTACCAGTGTCCATTTTGAAAAAATTGCCTTGAATCAAATCACAGAGGAATCTATCAACTCATTTTATGCAGAAGTAGCCAAAAAGAAAGTAGTTTTCAATCATACCAACAGTGAAGATGTTTTTATCAAGGCCGATATCGGTCAGACCCGAATCATCATCCAAAACATCATAGCCAACGCCGTTAAATTTGCACCGCTCAATAGTGAAATTGATATTTTTTATTCTGCTGACAACCAATACCAGAAGATACACATAAAAGACTTTGGTAACGGATTGAATCAAAGTAAAATTGAAGAAATTTTAAGTTTCAACAGAAGGCTTTCTTCCGAAAAAGGCACTTCAATGGAAGAAGGTACCGGACTCGGGCTACTGCTTGTAAAGCAATTTTTAATCAATAATAAAGGACAATTAAACATTCAAAGCGTTGAAGGCGAAATGACCGAATTTATCATTTCATTTTTGAAAGAGTAACCCGCTTTTGTTTAGAGTTTTTTTACTATATTTGCTCGCAATTTAACTACAACTACAAATTGCAACATGAAAGCACACAACTCCAAAATCGTTGGGGAAGGTTTAACCTACGACGATGTACTGCTTATTCCGAATTACTCCGAAATTTTACCGCGCGAAGTTAGCATACAATCGAAATTTTCAAAGAACATTACTTTGAACGTACCCATTGTTTCAGCAGCAATGGACACGGTAACCGAGAGTGCTATGGCGATTGCTATGGCGCAAGAAGGTGGCATTGGGGTACTACACAAAAACATGACCATCGAACAACAAGCGGCCAAAGTACGCAAAGTAAAGCGTGCAGAAGCCGGAATGATACTCGATCCGGTAACCTTACCTTTAACTGCCACCGTTGGCGATGCCAAAATGGCCATGAAGGAATTTGGTATCGGTGGTATACCGGTAGTAGATGAAAACGGAATTTTAAAAGGTATTGCTACCAATCGCGACTTACGCTTCGAAAAAGTCAATGCTCGTTCGATTACCGAAGTAATGACCGCAAAAAATTTAGTAACAGCTGCTGTTGGAACTACTTTACAAGAAGCCGAAGGCATTTTGCAACAAAATAAGATTGAAAAATTACCGGTGGTAGATGAAAACTACAAATTAGTAGGTTTGATTACTTTCCGCGATATTACAAAACTCACACAAAAACCCATTGCCAATAAGGACAAATTCGGTCGTTTAAGAGTAGCCGCCGCTTTAGGCGTTACTGCCGATGCCATTGAAAGAGCAACTGCTTTAGTAAATGCCGGTGTAGATGCTGTAATTATAGATACCGCTCACGGACATACCAAAGGCGTCGTGAGTGTTTTAAAAGAAGTGAAAGCCAAATTCCCTGAATTAGACGTAGTAGTTGGAAACATTGCTACTCCGGAAGCCGCTTTGTATTTAGTGGAAAACGGAGCCGATGCAGTGAAAGTCGGCATCGGACCCGGTTCTATTTGTACTACACGTGTGGTAGCCGGTGTTGGATTTCCGCAATTTTCAGCTGTATTGGAAGTAGCCGCAGCTTTGAGAGGTACCGGAATTCCGGTGATTGCGGATGGCGGTATTCGCTACACCGGCGATATCCCGAAAGCCATTGCTGCCGGTGCCGACAGTGTGATGTTGGGTTCATTACTCGCCGGAACAAAAGAATCTCCGGGAGAAACCATCATTTTTGAAGGCAGAAAATTCAAATCATACCGAGGCATGGGTTCGGTAGAAGCCATGCAAGAAGGTTCGAAAGACCGTTATTTCCAAGATGTGGAAGACGATATTAAAAAGTTAGTTCCGGAAGGTATTGTTGGACGCGTTCCTTACAAAGGCGAATTAAACGAGAGCATGCAACAATTTATTGGCGGACTACGAGCCGGAATGGGTTATTGTGGCGCCAAAGACATTCCGACTTTACAAGAAAACGGTCGTTTCGTACGCATTACTACCAGTGGCATTGGCGAAAGTCATCCGCACAATGTTACCATTACTAAAGAAGCACCGAATTATTCGAGGTAATAGTTTCAGGAATAAGGGAAAAGTAAAAAGGCATAAGTTGAATCTTATGCCTTTCTTTTGATATTTAATATTGAAAATTATATCCCTAAATAATTACTTGGTGTAATCGCTAACAATTCGGCTTTAATATCCTCAGAAACATTCAAAGTTTCGATAAAAGCGTGTATCGATTCTTTAGTGATGGCTTCATTGGTTCGGGTTAACCCTTTCAAAGCTTCATAGGGATTTGGATAGCCTTCGCGACGTAAAATGGTTTGAATGGCTTCGGCTACTACAGCCCAATTTTTCTCTAAATCTTCAGCAAATTTGGCTTCGTTCAACAACAACTTGTTCAAGCCTTTCAAAGTCGCCTCAAAAGCAATAATCGTGTGTCCGAGTGGAACGCCCACATTTCTTAAAACCGTACTGTCGGTTAAATCGCGTTGCAATCTGGAAATGGGTAATTTGGCCGATAAGTGTTCGAATACGGCATTGGCAATCCCTAAGTTACCTTCAGAATTTTCAAAGTCAATCGGGTTCACTTTATGTGGCATTGCAGAAGAACCAATTTCTCCGGCCTTAATTTTTTGCTTGAAATAATCCATCGAGACATACGTCCAAATGTCTCTGTCTAAATCGATAATGATGGTATTAATTCTTTTCAAAGCATCAAAAAAGGCAGCAAAATGGTCGTAATGCTCAATTTGAGTGGTAGGAAAAGAATGTTGCAAACCTAAAACTTCCTCTACGAAAGAAGTTCCGAATTGTTTCCAATCCACATTCGGATAAGCTACGTGATGCGCATTGAAATTTCCGGTCGCACCCCCAAATTTAGCGGCAAAAGGAATATTAAACAACAAACGCATTTGCTCTTCCAAACGCTCTACAAAAACCAAAATTTCTTTACCTAAACGCGTTGGTGAAGCCGGTTGACCATGCGTTCTGGCCAACATCGGTACATCTTTCCACTCCATACTCAATTCTTTCAACTTGGCAATCAAGGCAATCAAACTCGGCATATACACTTTTTCAAAAGCATCTTTAGTAGATAATGGAATAGCCGTATTGTTGATATCTTGAGAAGTCAATCCGAAATGAATAAATTCTTTGTAGTCACTTAAGCCTAAAGTTTCAAATCTATCTTTGATAAAATATTCAACCGCTTTAACGTCGTGGTTGGTCGTTTTTTCCGTTTCTTTAATCACTAATGCGTCTTCGGTAGTGAAGTTTTTATAGATATTTCTGAGTGCTTCAAAACTATTTTTAGGAACACTTTTTAATTGCGGTAAATTGCTTTCGCATAATGCAATAAAATATTCAACTTCTACCAATACTCTATATTTGATTAAAGCTTCTTCAGAGAAAAAAGCAGCCAAAGGCTTGGTGGCTTTACGGTATCTTCCGTCTATGGGAGAGATGGCATTTAAAGTAGTTAATGACATATTATAGTGTGTTGTTTGAAGGTGCAAAAATAGTTATAAGTTGTAAGTTATAAGTCAAGAGTGATGAGTTTTTTGCAATAATTTATCTCTTAACAAAGGAACGCCTTCGGTAGCATTTAAAGGAATAACTTCCAACGGGTTAGGCAAATCATAAATCGTGGCCGGTCTCGGATCGATGTAAAAAACGGGAATAGTGCTTTTGGTGTAATGCATCAAGCCGGCTGCGGGATACACTTGCAACGAAGTCCCGATAACCACTAAAACATCCGCTTGAGCAACTATACTGACGGCTTCGTCCAAAGCCGGAACAGCTTCTCCAAACCAAACAATGTGCGGTCGCAATTGTATGCCTTTCGAATCCAAATCACCAATCGCTAAATCATTGTCCCAATCCATTATTTCAGAGGAATGCGGATGGTCACTTCTTACCTTTAACAATTCGCCATGCAAGTGCAAAACCTTAGTACTACCGGCTTGTTCGTGCAAATTATCGACATTCTGGGTAATGATATGAACGTCGAAAATCTTCTCTAATTCCGATAAAGTTATGTGTCCGAGATTAGGTTTTACCTCATGCAATTGTCTGCGTCGTTGGTTATAAAAATCGAGAACCAACGCTTTGTTTTTGAGCCAACCGTCGTAGGAAGCCACTTCCATTACATCATGACCTTCCCATAAACCATCGGCATCGCGAAAGGTTTTGATACCGCTTTCGGCAGAAATACCGGCACCGGTTAAAACCACTACTTTCTTTTTTTTCACAATCTTGTTTTAAAGTTATTTTGAAGGGTTATTTGATTTTAAAGCTACGCATTTTTGCTATTTTTGGCAAAACAAATTTTATGATTGACCTTGATTATTTGGACTACCTCGAAGGCTTTTTAACCGACAGCAGAAAACAACGCTTTTTAGAAGTCTTAAAAAACCGAACCAATCATTTCACCATCGCAATGGAAGATGTTTATCAGCTGCACAATACCAGTGCAGTAATGCGAAGTTGTGAAGTTTTCGGCATACAAGAATTAAATGTTGTGGAACAAAAATTCGGCAAAAGAATCGATACCGAAATTGCCATGGGTGCTCAAAAATGGGTCGATATCAACCGTTTCAATTCGATGCAAAATTGTATTGATTCCCTTCGCAACAAAGGTTATCAAATCATTGCCACAACGCCGCACAATGATTCTTGTTATTTACATGAATTTGATATCACTAAAAAAAGTGCCGTTTTTTTCGGGACAGAAAAACAGGGTTTATCTCCTGAAGTAATCGAACAAGCCGACGGTTGTCTGAAAATTCCAATGGTAGGTTTTACAGAGAGTTTGAACATTTCCGTTTCAGCGGCTAT